>WPCJ01117351.1_pt1 | contig 34613 bp, 30 predicted proteins | sample 5399831 | NCBI WGS metagenome assembly WPCJ01 (sample SAMN12869470, study PRJNA574797) | sludge metagenome | isolation source: wastewater treatment of pH10 | place: China:Beijing | collected 2019-05-20 | reverse complement strand
CGAAGTCGCACATATGATCCGCAAGAACCAATTTGCAAATGACAACCGCTCGCCATTCGAGGTCTTTGCGGAACTCGCAGCATAAGTGTGTCCGCAGAGAAGGCCGACTATAACCCGCTAAAAAATTTGCGACAGAGCCTTCGATATATATGAAGCAAGCTCAGAAACGTCCAATGGAGTACGGTGTGAAAAGAAAGTCGGCGACTTCAGGAGAGGCGCACTCGACAGAAGCGCTTGAAAAATTCTTTTCGGTTGCCGACGCCATCGCAACACTGCTGATACCGCAGGCAGAAGTTGTGATTCATGATCTCATCAGCGGTCGCATCGCCTACGTTGCCAACAACATCTCGAGACGCAAGGTAGGTGAGTCATCTCTTACTGACCTAAAAGACATCGGTTCACTTGAAGAGAATGTCATCGGTCCTTATCGCAAGACGAATTTCGATGGACGGGAACTGAAGTCGGTAACTGCCGTTCTGCGCGAGTCAGGTGGGCGGCCCTATGGTCTTGTCTGTATCAATTTTGACGTTGCAATGATCGAGGCTGCCCGCAACATACTTACCGCGCTAAGCGCCTTGGACGACTCGAGCAAGCAGCCCCAAGCGCTGTTCAGGTCAGACTGGCAAGAGACCGTCAACCGGGCGATTGCCAACTATCTTAAAGAGCGGGGTATAGCTGCGAGTGCATTGGCAAAGGAGGATCACGCCGAAATCATCCGAGCACTCGACAAGGAGGGGTATTTTGCCATCCGCAATCTTGTGCCGTACGTCGCTCGCCTCTTTGGTATATCACGCGCGACGGTCTACAAGCACCTTAAGGACGTGCGCCGCCCAAGCTAGCCTTTGCGAGTCGCGATCGGCAAATCCCGACAAGATGTCCGACTTATCCTTGCTATTCAGTGGTGAGTATGGCTCCCGGCGATGATCAAAACGCAGTGAAGGTGTCGCGAAATCCTACGCTAAGCCGAGGACGCGCTTTCCATAGTCCCTGAGTTCGCCCTTCGGGCCGACATATCGATAGAGCGTGACGCGCTCGATCCCGAGTTCCTTGCAAAGGTCGGAAACGGAAGTGTCGCGCTGCGCCATGGCGGCTTGCGCGAGGCGCACCTGAGCTTTGGTGAGGGCAAATTTTCGACCACTCTTGCGGCGGCGAGACCGGCCATGGTGCGCTCTCGGATCAGATCCCGCTCGAACTCGGCCAGCGTGGCGAAGATACCGAACACCATGCGGCCGGATGCGGTCGTGGTGTCGATCTAAGCGCCCTTTCCGGTCAGCACACGTAGGCCGATCCTGCGTTCTGACAGATCCTTCACGGTGTTGACCAGGTGGACAAGCGACCGTCCGAGGCGATCGGTCTTCCAGACCACCAGCACATCGCCTTCGCGCAAGGATTTTAGGCAGGCGGCCAGGCCGGGCCGATCATCCCGAGCGCCGGAAGCGCGATCCTCATAGATGTTGTCCTGTTCGACGCCGGCGGCGCGCAGGGCGTCGTGCTGCAGGTCGAGGGACTGTGAGCCATCAGCTTTGGAAACGGCATTGCCAAGTTGTTTGACCTTTTTGTTTCGGTTATGAACTCGCGATGAAATTATCGAGCAGCTTTCCCCGGTTGAAGGGGTTTCGTTTTCCGCGTGAAATTGTTGCCTACGCGGTCTGGACCTATTATCGATTTGCGTTGAGCACGGCCGATGTTGAAGACCTGCTTGCTGAGCGTGGTGTGATCGTCAGCCGGGAAACGGTTCGCCTTTGGATCAATCGCTTTGGCTGCCATTTTGCTCATTGCATTCGCAAAGAGCGGGCAAGGCCGAGTGACAAGTGGCATATAGACGAGGTCGTCATCACAATCGGTGGGAGAAAGTTCTGGCTCTGGCGCGCAATTGATGCGGACGGTGATGCTCTCGACATTCTGGTTCAAGCACGCCACAACACCAAGGCCGCTAAGCGTTTCTTCTCAAGGCTGGTCAGGCAATTCGGTCAGCCACGCGTCGTCGTGACGGACAAGCTGCGCAGCTACATCAAGCCGATACAAAACCTTGCGCCAAATGCCGACCATCGTGCCCTTAAAGGCCTGAACAACAGAATTGAAAATTCACATCGCTTGAGCCGAAAACGGGAGAAAATCATGGGGCGGTTTAAATCACCGCGTCAGGCACAACGGTTTTTGTCAGCCCATAATCAAGTCAACACGATCTTCCGTCCTCGCCGCTACAATCTCACCGCTATCTCCTACCGCCATGCACGCACTGATGCATTTGCATTATGGCGTGATTACACTGCTGAAATGAACGCATAGCCGCCGGATCGCTATTATATTGCGACCCGCTTCAAACAACTTGGCAATGCCGCTACAGGTTCTCAGGACGTTGACTACGCGGCGTGCGCAACTTGTTGGGATGCGAAAGCGGTTGGTGTTACAGATAAGCGCAAGGACGAGACAAGCTATTTCAGCCCATGTCGACAGCGTGGATGATGACCTGAAAGCGCTGCTCGATGCTCAAATTCTCCAACTTGAAAGCCGGATCGAGCGCGTTATCACCCAGGAAAAAACTCTCGCCGACAAGGCAGTGCGTCTACGCTCCATTCCCGGTATCGGACCCGCCTCTGCAGCTATGCTGATCGCGGAAATGCCGGAACTGGGCAAAATGACATCAAGTGAAGCAGCTGCAATGACAGGTCTTGCTCCCGTGCCCTATGACAGCGGAACTATGCGAGGCAAGCGCATGATCGCGGGAGGACGGAGAGCACTTCGCCATGTCTTGTATCAGGCCGCCCTCGCCGCTGCGTATCACAATCCCGTTCTGAAATCAGTCGCACAACGACTGAAAGAACGTGGCAAACCCCACAAGCTCGTTATCGTCGCTGTCGCAAGAAGGCTCGTAACAATCGCAAACGCGATCCTCAAAAGCGGCGCCTCATGGAGCCATCAAAGCCAAACTTAAACACAGTTGCTAAAGACGTGTCTTACGTCACGAGGCCTTGTTTCAACAGGCGGTAGCAATCGGGCCGTTACGCTATCACAGCAGTTCCAATCAGAAAGCAACCTACATCAAGCATGGACTTTAAAAGCATTTTTTCCATCATCACCCATTCGATGGATTGGCAAATTACCCCCTTCAGAAGGGCAAGCCCGTGCCCTGACAGAAATCGTTTTAAGATCACAGTTTGCTGATTGCGTTGTCTACTACGATAGAAAGCGTTTCAGACTTAAACCGGCCATCAGAATGTAAGGCGGTATAGCAAGTGAATAATGGCCGCAGTTGAGCTGGAGGATTTTTGGCTGTGCGGCTGCATTATTCAGCCGATGGATGAATGACTGCGATAACTCTGGCATGACAACCTTATCGCGTTTCGCCAAAATGATCTGAATGTCCAGATCCGCTCTGGCAAGACTATGGACGTAATTCTCAAGATTAAGCGGTGCCCAAGCCTTTCTGAGATCGTTCAGAGTCATTTCTGGTTCCAGGCTTTCGCGTATGGATTGCGTTGCACGTCCCGTCCAGACCATATCAGCGAGGCTCCCTGCCGTCAGGAACAGCGACGCTTTCGAAACATTGGCATTATGCGCGGCAACGAGGCCGGCAACCCAGGAGCCCAGGCTCATGCCAAGGACCGATATTTCGCGATATCCCTGGCCTTTCAGCCAGGCGATGAGCCTTTGTCCTTCCCATACGGCTTGCCTGATTGCCTGGATTGTCCGTCCAAGATTAGGGCTGAGCATATAATCAGCATAGTGAGAATCGGAGCGACTGCGCTGCAAATGATATGGCATCGCGATTTCGGCGACGGTAATCCCCCGTCTAGAAAAGAAGCTGGCAATCTGCCGATTGTAGCCACTGGCATTCCAATGATGAAAAATCACCAATGCCTTCTCAGATGATCTGCTTTCGGTGATTTTCGCCCAAACAAGGTTATTTTCGTCGACATCTGTAACAATATCCGATTGGAATTTGAGAAATTCTCCATCCCGCTCGAATTCTGGTTCATCACCGTGTGGCAGTCGATAAAAGGATGGTGTCGCAGTTGCCCGTTCAGCGAGATCGCAAAACGCTTTAACAGTTCTGACACCCATTGAGTTCGGAAAAGCTCGTTCCGCACCAAGCCGAAAAGCGGCTTTTACCTTGCTCTCTTCTCCTTTGCGTGCCCGCTTTTCATCCCAACGATCAAGCCAATTATAAAACACTTCGAACGCTTCCTGATTGCTTGGCCGCGCGTTTCCCGAACGCCGGCATAATCAGCCCATATAGGGCAAGGAATGCAGCGATGCCCAGAAGGATCGAGAAACCGGAAAAGGCGTCAATAAGGAGATAGCTGATCACGAGGAACGATATGATAATGCAGGGAATGGTAATACGAGTGCCTTTCAAGCGAACTAAACCATAGGCAAAGACAAAACAGCTCGAAATCGCAACAAGGAGGCTGCTGTACTGCGTTGGCATTCGATAATGAAACCGGCCACCGGCATCTGCATGTCCGTATAGCGCGGTAGTGATATCATGCATGAGCCACACAACGACATTTTCTCCCCGCGATACCAGATAATTGCTTTGAACTTTCATGACGATCGCAACGAGAATTCCCAAAATTGTACAACGGAAAATCCAGCCCATGACGATAAGACTGACAACGTTGCGCTCATTTTGAAAGTCCACAATACGCTCACTATCCAACGTTTGTGACATTCTCCACAGATCATGCACCACGGAATAAAGCAGAATAAGGCCCGCGAAAAACAGGTAAAAACAAACGCCCATATAGAAATAAGCAAAGCTCGTGAAAATGATCTCTTCAGGAACCGAGATAAGCTCTGGGCGTATCAATCCCACAGTCCCCCAATCGACAGCGTATTTATCATCGCCTGACAACAAAGGGATCAGACACACGCCAATCCACTGGAACACCCCGGCAAACAGGATACAAATCAGAAAAACAGCCCAATAGGTTGATGAAGGGGCTTGAACAATGCGTTCCCAGGCGTCGGAGCTATCCGCCCTGTCATGTTGCAGCCCGATTTTTGGTCGTCCTTCATTCTTCCAGAAGGTCACCAATTCTGCCACGAAGGCAAAGAAAAACGGAAAAAGCACCATAAAAACCAGGGTCCAGTTCGCCGTCCATAAAAAGCCGACCTGCTTTTCCGCACCATCTGCTCGCGTATAGATGACATTATGGATGCCAAATATGTAGGACAGAAACCCGAGCGCCGTAAAACCTGCGAACACGGATGCTGGCAGGTTCAATGACGAGCCTCGACTGAACAGTGCTTCTGACCTCGCCGCAAGGCTGAAGCCCCGCTTCATAGTCTGTGTCGTTAAGTCGTCGGTTAACTCGATGACTGGTGTTGCATCTATTTCTGGGTCTAAAACTGGATCCGCATGAGAAGCCGCCGTTGGTTTCCCATCCGAAGTATTTTTGCTCTCTCGCCGTTTGGCTATTAAACGCTGCTGCGCCGACCGAAGCTCTAGTTGCCATTCACTCGTCACCACAGGATCACCGCAACCAGCAATTCGCGCTAGCCAGCGAATATTCGCTGCGCTGATACCTTTGTCATTTTCCTGAAACCAAAGCTGAACCGTTCGCAGGTCTACGCCGATATGGTTCGAATCAATCTTCGAAATTGCTTGCGCAAGAAGTTCTGGCGTCCACGATCCCGCCGGAAGGCCGTCCTCATCGAGCTCGCGACCTGCTCCCGCGGCAACGAATTGTCGGAACAGTTCCTTAAAATCGCTTCCATCTTTCGGGGGTGCGAAAAAATTCTTTCGGTTCTTGATCAATAACTTATCAGCTCTGCTTTCGTTTCATTTCGCATTACTTCGTATCTTTTCGTGCCAGAGGCTCCGATCAATGTTAGCCAATCCCATGAGCGAGAGCCAATCAGACATCAAGAAGGCCGACGCCTTCAGACGATGACACCGCCGACAAGCTATGGGAGGTCAGTTATCGTGAAACAGCATGGCGGAAATATTAATTGTCACACAACACATGACAAGAACCATCGTTCCATCAATAGCCCTTCTTGTGGAGTTCGTTTCTAAAGAAGCTGATTTCCATGAACGCCTATATGCAACACAAAATGCTCACGCTGCATAGCATGAATAAGACTATACGGGAGTTAAAGAGGATAGCTGTCTCATGTCCGACTTCAAATGTATTGCCGATGCATTCGCACCAATTCCAAATCCCAATGCCGCTGGCACAATTTTTTACCGCGAGTTTAGCCCCCATATAGTATCAGTAGATCAGTCCGGCGATGATAAGCTCATTAACTTTGGCGATGGACGTGTCATTCTCAGGCCGGCAGAAAACGGTCTTCATATACGTGTGGAAGCACTTGATCTTGCAACGTTCCTCGGAATCCAGTCACTACTACAAATCAGCTTGGATTTTGGAAAGGCTATGCTAGCGGCTGAGTTTGAGTGGAAATCAGTCAGCGAGATGCCTTTTCCCGTTCGATCTTCTCGGTCATGTCGCGTATAACAGCAACAGAGCCAACGACCTGGTCGCCAGATTGAACGAGCGCAAAGCTCATCTCAACATAGAGTTTCTGCCCAGACTTATGCGTTGCTCGGGTCAGCGTTGGTTTGCCATTCAGCTTCAATTGGCGTGCTTTAACCGCTGCGTCAAAACCGGTCCAATGGGCATTCCTCAGATGTGGTGGAATGATGATATCGAGGAATTCACCGAGTGCTTCCTCAGCAGCAAAGCCAAAAAGGATGCTCGACGCCTTATTCCATCCAGCTATCTTGCCATCAATGGTGGCAAAAATCATCGCATCGGCCATCTGATCCAGTACTAGCGGTGCAGTTGACCCGTCCATTTGCGCAACCCCTTACATATCTTAATGGTTCTGGTATTCAGATGCGTTCCCATTATGCTGTAGCATACGCTGCCAGCCGGTATTCATAAACCTCAACGACGGATAGTTCTGCCACGATCAAGTGCTCGACGTTGGCGCTCTGCTGCTATCTGCTGTGCATTGTCGACGCGGACAGTTTTCTGCAAGAGCTGCAAGCGTTTCTGCATAGCGTCAAATGCCCGCCGTTGTGCCGGGGCCAAACTGTTCCCGATAGATTTTTCACCACGCAGGACTGCATCAAGCCCAAACCGGAGATCGAGCGCGCGGCTGACATTTGAAAATTCCTGCCTAATAACTGGATCAAGCGATCTGGCAGCATTATCAAGCCTGGCGTCCTTCTTTTTCATGGCGGTAGTCAGATCGCGAAGAGCCTTTTCCGCTTCTGGTGACAACCCCGGAATAACAATTCCCATGCGCCGACGTTCCTCGGTGATTGCCGCCGTTTCGTTGTTCAGAGCAGTGGAATAGGAAGCTCCCAGGGTTCGGACGCGGCCTGCCGCTTCCGAAACAGCCTGAAGAGCATCCTTACGTTCACGACCAGGGGCTAAAAGTCGATCCATCATACGGTCAGAACCGCGAAGCGCGCCATAAGCTGCCGGATCATTGGTGACAGCCGCCGCAATTCGCTCGCCCGCAACGCCTTTGATGAGCAATGCTTCTATTTTGTCGACCACACCTGCCGGATCTCGCCAGATGCGCGATGCCGTTGCGGCAAGGGCTGCACGATTATGGCCATAATGGCCGACGGCAAGCGCCCTCGCCTTTGCGTCATCCTCAATCGGGGTTTTGAACTCTGTTACGGCAGGGAGCATAGGCAGCACAGCAGATGCCTCATTGCCCGGTTCTATGCTGGCAGCTGCTATCATCTTCGATTGGTCCTTCTTTTCAACAACATGCTGCTCTTCGGCAAAATGGCGCACGACCGTAAATAGACGGATCAGTTTCTCCTGACGGTCTGGTGTGATATCTTCTGGCATGCGCTCTGAAACACTCCGTTCGGCACCAGCATTGGCTTTCTCGGTGAATGCAGCCCAGCCGAAGCGAGCGGTCAGGGCTTCGTTGACAGCTTTGACTTCCTGAACGAGCAGACGATCCTCAACGGCGTAGGAAAAGGCAGTCTTGTAAGCATCTGGACCACCGCGCTCGCGCACTGCCGCGATTTCAACGAGACGAGCCATTGCCTGTTTCGAAAGCGCCGGAATAGATAATGACATATACGCGCGGCGTTGCTGTTCACGACTACTAAATCGTTCCGCCTGTCGGCGGAATTCGGTCGCATGTGATCGTGTCAGCGGAACCAACTCCGACAGGGCACCAATTGCCATCTTGCGCTCATTCCGCAGAGCACGCTCGCCCATCAGGTGGCCAGATCCACGTAAACGTCCAAGATGCTGCGGGTTTGACGCAAGATCATCGGCAAGATGCCGAGGCTCAATGTGAACATTGGAAGCAAGTGCATTCAGTCTGGCCAGTGCGCTATCGGGATTGGAATAAATCTTTTCCAGCACAGGGCGAAGAATATTCTCTCGTTCTTTCCACTGATCGGAACGAAGCTGCGCACGTCGTGCGTCCCCATCAACGCTGCGGGCAAAATGCGTGGTCGGCGCAATAAGGTAAGGATGGTCTACAGAAACGTCTGAAACGCCGTGTTCGACGCGGACTTCATTATAAAAAACACGCTTTTCTCGCTCAACGACAAACCCAAGGGCAACGCTTGCCCGCTCCCAAAGGCTTGCCAGCTGACCGCGCTTCTTATCAATCCACGCTAGCTTTCTTACTGCCCCCTCCTCTATTCCGGCCGCGACCTCAGCGAGCGTGTCAATGCCTCGGCGACGGGCAAAATCGTGAGCATGTGCTTGATAACCAGCCTCGCTTTCAAAATCGAGAGTCGTGGTTTTTACACCTGAACGACTAAGACGCTCAACCATCTGTCTGAACAGTTCTGGTCGATGGCTTTCTCGCTCAATCCGCTCGCGCCGCTCAATTGCGGTTTCGATCTGCGTTGCCGTCCAGACATTCCGCTCAACCTCCCGTTCCTCATAAGTTTTTTCACCAGTTTCTTTATCGATGACTGAGATCGTAACGTTGACGAGTTCGACACCATCTTTCCGAAGAATAGCCGTATCACCTACACACACGCCGCCATCGGAGAGAGCTTCCGGCAGACTGACACCCCAGAGACGATGAACGGTTCCGTCATCAGTTTTCATATCGGCATAGGGGCTTTCGTCGGCATCTTCATCCTGCGGTCGGAACTTTGCCATACCGGTCTCAAACAGTTCGCCGGTCACGCCTGCCGCATGATCGACACGGGGTTTCCTCCCCCATTCCGGTTTCGCCTCAAAATCCTCACGTGCCGCATAAAGATCAGCCCGATCACGGTGACGGGTCATTGCCACATAGGTGAGATGCTGGTCCATCATGCCCGTGGCCAGCACGAACGTCCGATCAACGGTGATGCCTTGCGATTTATGAATGGTCGCAGCATAACCATGGTCTATATTGCGATAGCTATCGTCGCTGAACACCACGTCACGACCATTATCGAGGCGGACGACAAGTAGCGGACCACCACGTTTATCACCGGTGGAAACAACCGTGCCAAGCATACCGTTCTTGACATATTGCGGCCCTCGTTGTGCTGCCCGCTTTTCAACAAACCGGGCATTTTCGAGGAAGATGATGCGGTCACCGTCAGCAAATTCCCGAATGCCGCGCTCCGTCTGGAAATCACGCGCATCCGTGAGAGCGCCTTCCTTGTACATGACAGTGCGCAGAGATTCATTGAGGCGTTTAACATCCTCATTGGTATGAGCAAGTACAAGCATCTCGTCGCCACGCAGCCGCCCGTTCTGCCCTGCTGCTTCTGATCGCGCGATTGCCTTTTGCCGTGCTTTGCTCCAATCGGCAACGATACGCTCGACGATGTCGGTACGGCGTTCCCCTTCGAAGATGCGGCCACGCTGTGCATAGGCATCCAAGCCTTCTTCGACCTTACCGCGTGCGAAGAGACGCGAGGCATCACGCGCCCAGGCTTCCCGCTGACGACGAACACCGGCGAGTTCCGCAGAACCAATCCGCTCAGCTATCGCCCGGAAGGCGGCACCGGCCTGAATTGGCTGAAGCTGCATGGCATCACCAATCAGAACAACTTTTGCCCCGGCATTCTCTATGGCTTTTAGAACACGCGCCATCTGCTGTGAGGAAACCATGCCAGCCTCATCGACGACAAAGACATCACCGCGCTTGAGAAGATCGCGGCCATTCTCCCAGGAGAGATCCCATGATGCGAGGGTTCGCGATTTAATACCGGAGCTGTCTTCCAGAACTTCGGCTGCCTTGCCGGCAAGGGCCGCACCGAAAACGCGATGACGCTCACCTTCCCAGGCAACGCGGGCGGCCGCCAGCAGCATGGACTTGCCTGCGCCAGCAAGACCGACGACGGCGGCGATGCTATTGTCGCCAGTGACGTGACGGACGGCTTCGACCTGTTCCCGGTCGAGCTTGAAGGGCCTTTGCGGGTTGGCCGTTTCGACCGTCAGGACAGCCGTCGCGATCTTCGCTTCGGCGATCCCGAAGCCCTTGCGCTGCGACAGAACCCCCGCCGATTGTGCCATGTCATATTCAAACCGCAGGATTTCCCGTGTTGTGAAGATCGCAGGTTCCGGTGCTCTGCCATTTTGCGGATCGACCTGCTGCGGCTTCAACAGCACGAGATCGTCGGATGCCATCAACCCAGCACGGATATTGGCAAAATCGACCGGATCATCGACATAGCGATGCAGCGCCCTGGCGATATCTTTCTCGTCAAAGGTTGAGCGTTCATTGCTGATCTGTTTCAGGAGAAGCTCTGGCTCGGCAAGCAGCCGATCAGCCATCTCCTGCCGACGAGCAAGAGCTGCCGGTGCGAAATACATCTCAACGCCCTTGCGCGCCAAAGCTGCCTTTTCCGGCCCAAGATGTTTTTGCGCGATGCCGTCCAGGCCTTGTTCCATATAAGATCTTCCGTCAAGACGAATATCATGGCCTGCAAGTGCCAGATGTCGATTGGCCGTTTCCGCCCAGGCGATCTTCCACCCTTTCATCGTCTCCTTATCACCGGCCCAGAGCCTATAGACGATCTTGCCATTTGGCCGATCTGGCGTCACCACCCGCAACGGTTCGCCATCACACCCGAGTACCGGAACCTTCTTTCGCCCAAAACCCTCTTCGGTCAGCGGCCGTAGCGCGGTCATCAGGTGAATGTGGGGATTGCCGTCCTTATCGTGATAGACCCAGTCGGCAATCATTCCCTTTGAGGTCAGATTGTCCCGGACGAATTCCTGCACCAGGGCAATATTCTCAGAGCGTGTCAGTTCCTCTGGCAGCGCAATGATCAACTCCCGAGCAAGCTGCGCATCGGCACGTTTTTCAAAAATATCGACAGCATTCCACAAGGCTTCACTGGCCCCGGCCACAGTCTTCCCCTCTATGGCTGAGCGCAGCCAGGCGGGGATTTCATCCGGCAGAGCGAGTTCTTCATGCTTTAATTCGCCGACGCCAGCACGATAGCTGTATGACGTGCCAACCTGTTCGTCCATCATTCGGGCGCGATGACGATAAGCAGCAGCCGAAACGACACTACGTCCCGCTCCTCTGCTGATCACCTGTGCTCTGACGAACATGATCGCCACAATAAAAACCTCGCCGCTCAAGCACGTCGCTTCTGCGACGTATATTGCGCCCTCAAATCGATCGGGCCGAAGGGCCGATGCCGCTCTTCCGGAAGAGCGGCATCGGCCGGAATTCCGGCATCGACGTTTTGGGGACTTGCATATGGTAGTTTATTATACTATCATTTTCTAGTTAGTTTAATAGCTAATCAGAAAATCATTTAGCAAAAGGAAACCGCACCGTGGCCGTTAAGTCGACGATTATCGATATAGATGCGCAGATCGAGAAACTGCGCGAGCGGAAAAAACTCTTGATAGTAAAATCAGCCGGCCGATTTGCACGCGCTGCCACAAAAGCGGGGCTTGCTGAGATGGAAATTAGTGACGAGGAGGTCGATCGCATTATCGAAGAGATCGCCGTGCGATTTCGGAAACCGGAGAACAAGGGGGCCCGTGGGGGAAACGCTGCGTCGCATCGACAGACAAATCGTGGGGCTGGAACGACGACGGCGGTTCCTCATGACAGCTGATCGCAAAAAAGAAGCGCGAGAGAAATTCCTGTTGGGTGGAATTGTCGTTCATGCTGGCCTGTCATCAGCAGATCGGGCCTTCCTTCTGGGCGGACTGCTGGAGTTGGCGCGGCTGTCACCGGAAACACCGGAGTATCAGCGCTTACATGATATGGGTGCGATTGCTTTCCGTACTTCAGCGTCGGAGCGACGGTATCATGTTGTTGCGGACACCGCCGAATGAGTATGCGAGCAAGACTACATCCAAGCTTGTTGCTGGTTTTTGTGCCGGTGGTGATTTCCGGTTTTGCAATTTATGTTGCGAACTGGCGCTGGCCGGAACTGGCTGGTGGCATCACCGGGAAAACACAATACTGGTTCCTGCGGGCCTCTCCTGTGCCAGTACTTTTGTTCGGACCACTCGCCGGTCTTCTGGCAGTCTGGGCGCTCCCACTACATCGTCGACGGCCAATCGCAATGGCAAGCCTTCTTTGCTTTTTACTGATGGCTGGATTCTACGGGTTACGTGAAATTGGTCGCCTGTCGCCATATGTGAAAACCGGTGCATTAAGCTGGGACCAGGCATTATCCTATCTCGATATGGTCGCAGTTGTCAGTGCTGTTCTTGGCTTTATCGCTGTCGCCGTATCTGCACGCATCTCCAGTGTTGTGCCCGAACCGGTAAAGCGGGCGCGGCGCGCAACCTTTGGTGATGCAGACTGGTTGCCGATGCGTGCTGCCGCGCGGCTCTTTCCAGAAGATGGCGAGATTGTTGTTGGCGAACGCTATCGCGTCGATAAGGAGCTTGTCCATGAATTGCCATTCGATCCCAACAATCCATCGACATGGGGACGTGGCGGTAAAGCGCCGCTTCTTACCTACAGTCAGGATTTCGATTCAACGCATATGCTCTTTTTTGCCGGCTCCGGTGGCTACAAGACAACCAGCAATGTCGTGCCGACAGCGCTTCGCTATACCGGTCCGATCATCTGTCTCGACCCCTCAACCGAAGTCGCGCCGATGGTCGTCAAACATCGTCGCAACAAACTTCAGCGTGACGTCATGGTGCTCGATCCGACCAATCCAATCATGGGCTTCAATGTCCTTGACGGCATTGAGAGCTCCACGAAGAAAGAGGAGGACATCGTCGGTATCGCCCATATGCTTTTGTCGGAAAGCGTTCGCTTCGAAAGCTCCACCGGCTCGTTCTTCCAGAACCAGGCGCACAATCTCCTGACCGGGCTTTTGGCCCATGTGATGTTGTCGCCGGAATTTTCCGGACGGCGTAATCTGCGCAGCCTGCGCCAGATCGTGTCCGAGCCGGAGACATCAGTGCTTGCCATGCTACGTGATATTCAGGAACATTCGGAGTCCGCCTTCATTCGCGAGACGCTTGGAGTTTTCGTCAACATGACCGAACAAACCTTCTCTGGTGTCTATTCCACCGCCTCAAAAGATACCCAATGGCTGTCCCTGGACAATTACGCGGCGCTTGTCTGCGGAGAAAGTTTCAAATCTGCCGAGATCGCGACCGGCAAAAAGGACGTGTTTCTCAATATCCCCGCATCGATCCTGCGTTCTTATCCGGCGATCGGGCGCGTGATCATCGGCTCCCTGATCAACGCAATGATCGAGGCCGATGGTGCATTCAAGCGCCGTGCCCTGTTCATGCTCGATGAGGTCGATCTTCTTGGCTACATGCGCGTATTGGAAGAAGCGCGCGATCGCGGACGTAAATATGGCATCAGCATGATGTTGATGTACCAGTCCGTTGGCCAGCTTGAGAGGCATTTCGGCAAAGACGGTGCCGTCTCATGGATCGACGGATGCGCCTTTGCAAGCTACGCCGCGATCAAAGCGCTCGACACAGCTCGAAATGTCTCGGCGCAATGCGGTGAAATGACGGTCGAAGTGAAAAGCAGTTCACGTAATATCGGTTGGGATGCGAAAAACAGCGCCTCGCGCAAATCAGAAAACCTGAATTTTCAGCGCCGCCCCCTGATCATGCCGCACGAAATTACCCAGTCAATGCGCAAGGACGAGCAGATCATCATCGTACAGGGACACAGCCCGATCCGCTGTGGTCGTGCGATCTATTTCCGTCGAAAAGAGATGGATGAAGCTGCTGCCGCCAATCGGTTCGTCAAATAAGCTAAACCGCATCAAAACCGGGTAGTATCATCGCCATTCCGAGCGCCGATATCGCTCACCGGGATCTTCTGCATCGGGCGGTGCAATCCAGTCAATGAACCTTTCATAGCCCACATAAACGGCGAAACAACCAACGAAAGCCAGAAGAAAGACCCAAAACGGTATGCCGTTGGCGGCATCCGGTTTGACGAAGACTATGAATGCAACAAGTGGCATGAAAAGAGCGCCGAACATAAATGCGTCAACGACCGGGCGAAACCGACACAGCACGGAATAGAAAAAATGCCATGCGCATAAAAAAACAAAATATATGATGGCGCTTACAACGGTATAAATGACCCAGGCAATGAAGATCACTATCCGCAAAAGCAGGTTTTGCTTCTGCTGATCTGGAGCGATATCGACATCGGGGCGTTGTTCGTTCACTCGTCTGGAGTCCTTATTGTATGGATACGCCAATGATGGGCATATGGCGTAAACTCTCGAATTTCAGTGAGTCTAGATGCGGACGCGTGATCCGGCAAGCATAGATCAACGTCGTGGGGATCTTTTCACGAAACGACAGGCTTCTGCGCAAGAGGGGAGCTACCCGCGTGGGCGGAGACCGTTTACGAGTTCTATAAGCGAAGCGAATAATACTCGGTCGCCAAAAGCGGCTCGCCCAGAGATCCCCAATTCATGCAGAGGCAATCATCAATAAAATGAATCAATGGCCGTAGATCGATTCATAAATCTCGGTGGACTTCGTCTCAGCGTTTGACGATTCTAGGTGCTATGCTGAAACAGCCCTATCGGCTTTATGTCGAACGCAACGACCTGAGTAGAAACATGGCACGCTTTTATGCGCTGGCCATCGAACCGACCTTGTTTCAGGCACCCTGTCTGATCCGTCAGTGGGGTCGTATTGGCACAATCGGTCAGACTAAAATTCATCATTTCGAGCGGGAAGAAGACGCTGTGTCACTCTTTCTCATTCTGCTACGGGCAAAGCGAGCACGGGGATACAGGACAAGACCAGTGAACCCGAGCCGGGTTCATTGTGCTGGTGATCATGCGCAGTGAGAAGAGCAAAAGCAGGTTCGATGCCTGCTTTTGCTCCAAAGTCAGCGCAAACGTTGCCGGACCAGGCACAGCGAAGCCGGCCCCGATTTCGGGACCGGCTTATTCGTCGTTCAGTTCGGATTGTTCCAGAGGATGACTTTCTTGCTCGGATCGCCGCCGGGAGCCTGTGCGAGGTTGCCGAAGATCACGCCGATTTCCGGGGCTTCCAGTTTGACCGAGAGATATTCCTCACCGGTCTGGCGGGCGATGCGGTTCCAGCCTGCGCCAATTTCGAAGCCGGTGCGACGGTGAATGACGCGGAAGTCAGGTGCTTCGTCGCTTGCCTTGGTGGCATTCGGGACGATGGCGATCGGGGCATTGACCCGGATGGTGGCGAAAATGCCTTCGAGTGAGCCGTCGGTCTTCTGCGTCAGAGTTGCGATTGTGGTGGCCATAGTTCTGTTTCCTTCGGTTGCTCGGGACCATTCCCGATGGCGCACGAAGAGACGGCCGATCTGCTGCGGTCAGCTCGCCCGCAATTTTTCAAAATTCTATTTTCCGCGTTCAAGCGAGGGCGCACTTTTGCCCGTCCACGGGTGAAAGTGCCTGCCCACGCAAGGAAAAAAGGAAATCGAATTTTTAAAAAATGCGGGTGAGTCTTACCCCGTCAGGGGTTGGCCGCAAAAGCAGGCGGTCGTCTATACGAGCGACATAAAACGGGAATGATCCAGAGCAACTAAAGGGGCAAAACCAGACATGGCCACCCAATCCTCAACCGCACGCTTACCAGACCACCCTCTTTCGGATGCTTCGCTCGCGTCCGGTTGGCATTTCACCACCCCTTCGTTCCGGCTGCGTCACGCGAAAATGGAGCCCCACCCCAGCATTCATTCTGACTTATCGGCTCTCCATGAAATGCGGGGGGACATGTCGGTGCCAATCCCGAAGGCGGACTCGATCGAGCGCCTGATGCTGCGGGCAGATTGCGAGCTATGCAAAATTCGCCTATCCCGCCACCGTACCACGAAATCAATATCCCTCAATTGCACGAATACGAGCAAGCGCACGGCGTTTCGAAATCGGAGCCGGCTTGGAGGGCCATCCGCCATACCGTTATTGCACAGCGAAAATCATGAGATAGTCAGATACTGCACGGGCACTGCGTTTTTACGAAATACCTTCAAGATTCCTCGTCAACCGGCCATTGCCGGGCACCGTGCAGGACACGAAGGATTTTTACGATGTTGGGGTTCTCTAAATAAATAACAATGTAATTGTCACCGACATTCATTTCCCGGGTGCCCTCGACTCGTCCCGGCCGATACATTTTTGGAAATCCGGGGAGCTTCGCAGCTTTTTCACGAATGTCATCCGCAAGCCGTTGAGCCGCATCAGGATTCTCGTCTGAAATATATTCGATAAGGGCAATAAGATCAGCACGGGCAAGCTCCGTCCATTCCAACTCAGGCACGAGTGTGCTTTCTGTCAATGATCGCCTGAACATCATCCATGACCTGATGATGTGGTATGGTTGGGCGCGTATCGTCCATAGCTTCACAAACCTTGGCACGGAACCAACGATCATAGGCTTCTGGATCTGTTGTCAGGCCAGCAGGCAGGCCACCTTCTTTCGAAACACGCGTCAAAAAAATACGGACAGCCTCAGAAACAGACAGACCAATGTTTTCGAGCTTCTGTGCCGCATCTTTCTTTAGCTTTTCGTCTATTCTGATATGGAGCATTGACGTTTGCGTGGCCATATAAATTTCTCCTGATCACAAAACGCAGTGTATCGCATTTGAGAGACATTGCAAACAGCTTTTGGGATCGCGCGTACAATCCCAGCTAAAGCAAATTCGTATTCGTTTTCTATAATGAGAAATAGCGCTCACGCGCCATCCCTCGTCACCTCCCAGACCGGGATGCCGAATTGAGGCGGCCCGTGAGATCACCGTGACGTTGCATTCGGGATGACTTGTATTTTATAGCGCTTATGCTATATAGCGCTTATGCAATGGTCAGTCGAAACTCTGGACAAGAATGTTGACGCCGAAATTGAGGCGCTACCGGCTGGCTTACAGGCTCGCCTCATCCGTTTAATGGAAATGGTTGAAAGCGTCGGCCTGGAACAGTTGCATGAGCCTCATGTGAAGCATCTTGACGGGAAACTTTGGGAGCTTCGCGCTAAGGCATCGGAAGGTATCGCTCGCGGTCTGTATGTCACCGTTACTGGACGCCGGGTTGTTATCCTCCATGTGTTCGTCAAGAAATCGCAAAAGACGCCGCAAAGTGCCTTGGATATAGCGAAACAGCGTATGAAACAGGTATAGCCATGACCAAGATTGCAGAACTCAAAAAGCGCTTTATGAGCAATCCAGAATTCCAAGCGGAATACGAGAAGGCAAACGCTGAATTCTCTCTCATCGAAGCGCTTGTGAAAGCTCGAACAGCCGCAAAAATGTCTCAAGCCGACGTCGCAAAGAGTATCGGAACCACGCAGTCGGCGATTGCCCGCCTGGAAGGTGGTCGCGTTTCGCCTTCCATCTCCACATTACGCCGATATGCCGAGGCGACTGGATCTAGATTGGAAATCAACCTCCTGCAACATTAATACGCTGCAGATTAGTCAGCGTATCTTACCCGGTCATATATTGCCAGAAGGAGAAATGGCGCTCACGCGCCATCCCTCGTCATCTGCCAGACTGGGATACCGAATTGACGTGCCTTATCGGCCAGATTACCTGTGATGCCCGAGCCAGGGAAGACAATGACCCCTGCGGGCATGACGGACAGCATATCGTCGTTGCGGCGGAAGGGGGCAGCTTTCGCGTGCCGGTTCCAGTTAGGCTTGAAGGCGATCTGCGTCACCTTGCGGGCATCTGCCCAGCAAGCTGCAATACGTTCCGCGCCTTTCGGTGATCCGCCATGCAACAGGACCATATTGGGGTGTTTCTCAAGGGTCTTGTCGAGTGCAGCCCAGATACGCTCATGATCATTATAGTCCGTACCGCCGCCGAAAACGATCTTCGTGCCAGCCGGGATCAGCACTTCGGTTTCAGCGCGGCGTCGGGCGGACAGGAAATCACGGCTATCGATCATCGCTGCCGTCATATTGGCGTGGCTGACCTTTGAGCCGGTCCGTGGCCGCCATGCTGACCCAGTCTGGGCCTCGAACAGGTCGGCTGCATAGTCGCGCATGAATTCGAAAGCATTGCGGCGTTCGAGATGTGTGACGCCTTCGGCGACGAGCCGCTCCAGCTCGACGCTTTTCACCTCGGAACCATCCTGCTCATTTTGACCGTTGCGTTGCGCGTCTTCATTGCGCTGCAACTCGCGCTGTATACGCTCGCCGGCACGATGGAAGAGATTGACCGTCGACCAGAGCAGGTCTTCGAGATCCGGTTCCAGCCGCGTGTCACCGATCATCTCTGCAAAGGCGTCAAACATCGCAGTCAGCGCGGATTGGATAACCGGCTCTTCGGGCAAAGGCCGTGGGTCTGGCTCGTCCTGATGAGGACGGTGACCATAGATCTGCATCTCATAAATGACGCGGTCGGTTGGCGAGGATGCATGGTGGGGTTCAACGGCGTCGTCGAGGGATAAGGACAGGTTCATGATGATCTCCGTCTGGTTGCGGCCACGCCTCTCGCGGCCTGACGGCGATCCCTGTCCATGCGACGGGTGGCCGGAACCGTGGCGCACAGCGCCACGGCCCAGCAAAGCGCCGGGCGGCGGAAGGAAGGTTTCTTGTCTCGCGAGGAATGACGGACCGCCCTGCGGCCCGGCAGGGGAAGAAACCTGACTGACCCGCTGAAGGCCAGCCCACCGCATGGTAAGGGTCGCCTCCCGGCAGGCCCGCAGGCGTGGCACTCATCCAAAAAGACGGAGACCAGCATAAACCGTCTTTTCCAGCTACGCCGCTCCCCCGCCTTTTTCGCCATTCCCGCACCATCATGCAGGCAGGAACGCATGGACATCTTCCGGGGCGAGTTGAGCCTTCAGGTTTGCCGCAAGCCGGTTCATTCCAAGCTGGCGCAGATCTTCGTTGAAATCGCCGAGTTCAGGGGCGAGCACAAGCGGCAGGATACCGAGTGCCTGCGCACGGCGACTCAATCTTTCAATGCCGTGCCGCCCGGCAGCGTCTGCATCGGCAGCAATGTAAAGACGCACGCATTCGGCCGGTGGCTGGAATGCAGCGAGGTGATTGGCGGTGAGCGCTGCAACCATCGGCATACCGGGCATCACATCGCAAAGCGACAGCATGCTTTCAAGCCCTTCGCCTGCGGCCATGACCAAAACGGGGCCTTGTGCAGAGAAGTTGAAACGAACGGCGTTGCCCAGAAGCCCGCCAAGTGCCCGGCGCGGTGTATCGACAGCTGCTTTTCCAACATCCGCCGAGCCGGTGCTTGAAGCTGAGAGATAGGTGCGATGCACGCCGCTGATCGTGCCGACGCGGTCGGTGACGGCAGCGATCAGTGCCGGATAGCTGCTCGTTCTGGCCGTCGCAAAGTCCCGATAGTAACAGCCCGGGTGAAACCGCAAAGCACTATGCGTCGATCCTCGCATGATGCCACGCTGACGAAGATAATTGTCGGCCAGTGTACCAGAGACTGGTTCAGTCATACGAAACAAACGGCGAGCGCGTTCCTCTGCCGGTCTGGCGACCGGTGGATTGGCTGGGGTGCCGTCCTGATCGGACGATGCCGGTCCGGTGCCGTGACGTTCGAGTCTTGACTGATTGAGAAACCGCCGGGCTTCATCAGCAACATCATGAAAATCTACCAGACCACAGGTTTCCCGCACGAGATCGAGCATATCGCCATATTGCGCCGTCGCTGCATCCGCCCACCGCCCTTTTCGCTGTCCGGCGAGATGAACATAGAGCGATCGGCCCTTGTTGTTACCGACATCGCCTGCGATCCAGTAATTGCCAGCCTTATGGCCGGCGGACAGGTAATAGCGGCAGACCACCTCGGCATCACGCGCGAGACAGTCCGCCAGTTCCTGAGCTGACAGCATGGCCATCATGCTCGCCCCGTCATATCGATTATGGGGTGACGTTCGACGAGGCGTGCCAGCACTGCCGGGCCTTCGTCTGATGTCGGGATGAAGAAGCGCACCTTCCATGCGATCATCTCGGAAAACAGGCCCATTGCCCGCAGCCGATCCCGCATTCCATCGGTGAAGCCACTCAGTTCAATTCGGTAATCATTCATCACGCGCACTCGGCGCAGTGTCATATTGTCGGCGAGAGCGATGATCGAATTCCCGGTTACAAGCGAATGCCAGGCATGATCGGTATTAATGACCTCTGTCTGATCCAGCCCGAAATTCCTGCACAACAAGGAAAGCCCTTCAGGGGAGATTAATCTACCGACGATGCGCTCACCTTCGTCGGTCTCCAGTCGATAAACCCGACAATAGTCTTGCGGCAGCGATTTCCAGATTGGCAACAACAGGCCAGAAACCACGTGCAGCGTCGACGATGAGAACTCCGGAACCTTGGTAACTTCTGCATTCCACGCGGTGGAAAAATCCGGCTCGTTTGTTTCCTCCCAGTTGGTTTCTTCAAGCTGGCGTTCCTCGAAACGGATTTCATCCATGGGTCGGATGAGCGCTACGCGCGGTTGGATGGAACCATCATCCAGCATGATGGAACGGGTTGGGATCTGTATTGCGGCGCGGCCCGACCGCGTATTGATCATCAGCTTGGCGTGTGGATCGCTTGCCACCATGCTGAGCGCCTCTTTGAGAGCCATCGGCTTATTGCGATCCATCCGTTCAATCGTCAGAAGATGAGACTGTGCACCCGTTACCGGATGGGTATAGATCAGCTTGCGCTCCTTCACCGTCATACGGTCGGCGCTGAGTGTTTCCAGACCCTTGTCATAAACACCTGCGGCAATCGCGCCTTCAATACGAGCAGCCAGTAATTGCTCGAAAGTGTCGAATAACAGGTTCTGCATGTCGACGGTCAGAGCCAGCATTCGGTTGAGGAATGTATGGATCGGGGGAAGTTGTTCCTTAAGACCGCCCTCTTCCGATGACAGAGACAGACCGGTGATCGCCTCAAACTGTTCGCGGGAACAACCTTCAATTCCACCTTGGTGAATGAGCTTATAAAATTGACGAAGGGCATCGCGCGCATATTGGGATTCGAGATTGTCCTCAGAACGGAACATACCCTGCCCACCTGTCTGGCGTTGTCCGCGCGTAATCGCCCCGAGTGTGTCGAGACGCCGGGCAATGGTCGAAAGAAAGCGCCGTTCTGCTTTGACGTTGGTGGCGATCATACGAAAGCGTGGCGGCTGCGCCTGATTGGTGCGGTGGCTGCGCCCAAGCCCCTGAATGGCAACATCGGCCCGCCATCCAGCTTCCAGCAGATTGTGCAGGCGTTGTCGCTGGTTCCGGCAACTGAGATCCGCATGATATGAACGCCCCGTTCCACCAGCTTCGGAGAAGATCAGGATCTGCTTTTCGTCGTCCATGAAGGCACGCGTTTCATCGAGATTGGCGCTTGCAGACCTGCTTTCAACGGCAAAGCGGGCGATGTTGCCGCCATCATCGCGACGAACAATACGACGGGAACGCCCGGTAATCTCGGCGACCTTGTCTTTCCCAAAATGCTGCACAATCTGATCGAGTGCCGTCGGAATTGCGGGGAGACTGCCAAGATGATCCAGCAATGCATCGCGGTTTGCAGCAGCTTCCCGACAAACAACCGGATTGCCATCCGCATCATAAACCGGTCTCGACAGGAGATTGCCATCTCCGTCCGTATATTCCTCAAAAAGCTGAGTTGGGAAAGAATGCATCAGATATTCTGCAACGATCTCACGCGGTGTCACGTCAATCTGAATATCGCCCCATTCTTCGGTCGGGATTTCCGCAAGACGCCGTTCCATGAGAGACTGGCCCGTGGAAATGATCTGAATGATCGCCGCATGGCCTGCTTGCGTATCGACATTAATCGCGCTGATCAGCGTCGGAGTCTTCATTGAGGTCAGGAGATGGTTGAAAAACCTCTGTTTCGAGCTTTCAAAAGCCGAGCGTGCCGCAGCCTTGGCATTCTTGTTGAGCGTGCTGCTCGATGAGGTGATACCGGTGGCTTCGAGCGCCTTATCAAGATGCCGGTGAATGATCTGGTAGGCCGAAGCATAGGAATCATAGATACGGACTTGCTCGTTCGTCAATTTATGTTCGAGGATTTCGTATTCCACGCCTTCGAAGGAAAGCGACCGTGATGCATAGAGGCCCATGGCCTTGAGATCGCGCGCCAGAACTTCCATCGTTGCAACGCCACCATCCTCAACGGCCGCAATAAATTCGGATCGGGTAGCAAAGAGGAAATCGGTACCGCCCCAAAGACCAAGGCGTTCAGCATAGGCAAGGGATTCCACCTCTGATGCGCCCGTCGCAGAAACATACACAACACGGGCATCTGGAAGCGCTCGTTGCAGTCGCAATCCGGCACGGCCCTGTTGGGATGCCGCTTTTTCGCCACGATCCGACTTACCGCCAGCGGCATTGGCCATTGCATGGCCCTCATCAAAAATAATCACGCCATCGAAATCTTGTGCGTTCCCATTCGCCTCCTGACCCAGCCAGTCCACGATTTGCTGTACGCGCGAGCGTTTGCCCTCACGTTCGTCGGTGCGCAGCGTTGCGAACGTGCAAAACAGAATCCCCTCGTCAAGCTTGATCGGCTTGCCCTGCCGAAAACGCGATAGTGGCGTCACCAGGAGCTTTTCCTGTCCAAGCGCGCTCCAGTCACGTTGCGCATCTTCGAGCAGCGATTCCGATTTCGAAACCCAGACATGCCGGCGACGGCCTTTGAGCCAGTTATCGAGAATAATGCCGGCGGCCTGACGGCCCTTTCCTGCCCCGGTTCCGTCGCCCAGAAACCATCCTCGGCGAAACCGCACAGCACCTTCTGTATCGGCAGAAGCAGCTTTGAGATTATCGTACGTGGCGTCCACGCTCCAATGACCAGAAAGATAGCCAGAATGCGCATCTCCAGCATAGATCACGCTTTCAAGCTGTGCATCCGATAGTAGCCCCTCTGTCACAACACGCTTTGGCAGATGTGGTCGATAGCTGGGCTTTGGTGGTGCGACGGACGCCATGGCGACAGACTCGACAAGCTTATCCGGATGAGGCTTCGCGTCTGGAATATGAATTGCCCCGAGTTGGTACGGCTCATAGATACCGTCGGTACCCTCACCGTGAGATTTTGGCGTGGCATCGCGTTGTTCATAGACGAGCTCCACCGTTTCATTGTCGGCGCGAGGGACTGGAGCAAATTGTGGCCGGGTGATAAGTGCGGCTGGCGCAAAACCCGGCCCGGAAGGACCGATAGCCGTCGGACGCAATGTTTCCGTCGCCTTGCGCGCTGCCATTTTTGCCGCACATGCGTTGACGATGCCATTTGAAAGCGCGCCGACAGAGTTCGGCGCAGTCGACGGCGATCGGGGTGGAATATCCGATATCCACGCCAGCAGCGTTTCCAGATCGGGCGCGGTCCCATGCGTTGTGACAAGTTTTGCCGGGTTATCGGCGGCGATCTTGTCGATCACAGTCAGTCGCGTTTCCGTCGTCGTGCCAAGTCGAGCATAGACCGAACCATTAATCGCCGCGCTGAACACAACAGTTCCCTGCTCCTGTAACTGGACGAAGTCATCGCGCCATTTATGATTGTCAGGAGAAAGGCTGGAGCCGGTGATTGCAACCAGGCGACCACCAGGAGCCAGTCGTGCAAAGGCAGATGCAAGGTGACGCCAGGCGGCATTGGCCAATCGGCCCTCAACATGAATACCTGCCGAAAATGGCGGGTTCATCAGCACGACCGTCGGACGAACCGAGCGCTCAAGATAATCATCTATATGAGCTGCGTCATGCTGCGTGATGGCTGAACCCAAAAACAGCTTTTCCAACAATGCGTGGCGCACCGGCGCATATTCGTTGACGCATAGCCGCGCGCGGACCAGTTCTGCAAAAATCGCCATAAGACCCGTTCCAGCAGATGGTTCCAGAACGCTGTCATCCGTCATAATCCCGGCAGCGCGGGCGGCCACATATGCGAGAGGAACAGGCGTTGAAAACTGCTGTAGTTTCTGGCTTTCCTCGGACCGTCGCGTATGGGTCGGGATCAAACCCGCGATCCTCGTCAACATCGATAATGATGTCTGTGGTGGTTTGCCCTTTAGGCAGATCATCCCGCCGAATTTGCGCAGGAACAGGACTTGTGCGGCCTCCGTCGCCTCATAAGCATCCTTCCATGTCCAGAAGCCTTCAGCATCCGATCCGCCAAAGGCTTTCGTCATAGCCTCACGAAGATCAGTGCTATCAATCTTCTGACCACGTTCGAGAAACGAGAAAAGTTCGTGGCCAGATTTGAGAATTTGTTCGGCACGACCAACGTGATTGATGGATACAGTCGGGCGAATAGCCGCCTTCACGGCGGAAGAAGAAATCGCGTTCATGGGAAATCCTGTCGAGAGCGGATGAGGACCGGCCAGCTCGGGCGCTCTCCAAGCCCGGCAAGCCACCCCTTTTCCGGCCCCTCTCTCCCTCCAAAGCGACATCATCCGTATCCGAGTATCGGATTATCCTGAATTGCTGCGTTTGGTGCTGATGCTTGCCTTTAGTGAGAAGGCTTCATGCTATAATGCCAATTGACCGCTTTGCGCCTTCAAAGTGGACATATAGGCACCCGCGGCGTTGACCGAAAAGCAGACCTCCCGTTGTCAGAGATAACATTTCGCGTATAGGCCCGAAGTGGTTATTGATGGGCGAACTCGCTTTTTTGGCATTACTGCCAAGATGCCATGAGCTGGTCGATCCAATTGGGCCGATCAGAAGTAGAGTGGCCAGACGGCATCATTGAATGGTGACGGCAAACTGACGCCCACTGTGGCTAACAAATGAAAGAGTGCGACAGGTACGGGTTGCTATGGAAGTCTCTCCCTCAGCCACGTCGTCCAGTGGTCGTCTATCGCCCCGCTGATGTACGCATTGCAGCCCGTGACCACGCTCTCGGTAATGTCAACGATAAGATGTACGCCAACAGCATATCCGTAGTCGCCGCTCAACAGGGTGAGTCCGATGAGCTTCTCAATGTCTCTAACACGGTTCTTGTTCACCTCGCGCTTCATTTCCACGACCAAGAGGTTTTTGCGCTGGCCGACGATATGTACCACGATATCCGGTCGAATCTTAGTTGCCAGCTCGCCATCTGCCCTGCCAGCGGCATCCATCCACTTACTGTCTTGCTCGTGCTTGTCCCATTCAGCGTTCACATGCCATCCAGGATACTGGCGGAACATCTGGGCGAACAGCACGCTGGATAACGCCGTCTCGTCGTTGTCCGCATAGGCAAGTTCCCCCTGTTGCAGGAATCGCTTCACGGCCTCAACGAAAATCGCCAAAGCCTCTTCGACCGTCATTTCCATGGCTGCGTCCCCTCGGGAGCATTGAACCAACGCAGCTGAGGGAAGTCAATCCCATGGGTTTGAAGCCCTTCGTTCGTTGCCTACGTCGGTATGGTCAACTGAAAGAAGGGCTATCTTGGCCGACATTTGATTGACCGGCAAAACCACACGGCGCGTGGATAACCATCGCTCGCCGGAAAAATTCCTATTAAGTGCGTAAGAGTAAAGCTGCCTCGGTTGGATGGGGGCGCGGCAAAGCGTGGCGTAGCTTGGCGATTGCCTTGGGCGCGTTCTTGAACCTCGCTGCATACAGGCTGAAGGTTTCGACTAAGGAAACAATTCGCGCACTCGGACGAATGGTCTACGCTCTTCTATCGCAATACGTAGCTTAGCGGCAATTATCTCGTCTAAGGATAATTGACGAGTTAACGCATCTACAATGTCCATACCGTCCATCAAAAGTATCCGCTTCGCGGTGAAGTCACGAAGGCTCGGCGAAGTGAACCCTGCATAGGACACATAGAGTCCGCGGGCGCCCTCCAAGCGCTCACCGACCTTGCCTTGAAATGAATGCAATTCGCCGGCGTTCGTCTCGGCGTTCTTCCATTTCGCCTCTAAGAGAAAGACCGAATGTCGGTGGACGAATGATCCATCGATCTGTTCGCCGTTGCCGATCCTAAAAGACTTGCGAGCCTCTAAGCCCCAAACATCGAACCAGCATCTGAGAAAGCCTTCGAAGGCGTATCCTCTGGCATGTGGCGTATCGTCCATTGAATGTAGCATATTGAATCCAGCTTCCAGCGCAGCTTGAACACTCTCGCCTGGAGCATTCGACTTGGGCGGCGGTGCATGGGTTAATGTGGTATCAACAGCTCCCGGGAGAGGCTTGCCACCAAGCTTGACGATCAAGGCGCTCAGCCGCTCTCGACCTTGCGACACTGGATCGTCACATCCGGCCATATAGGCCACCCGATATTCCCAGAGGCCATGGAGCGCTTTGACGATGGCACCTTTCTGCGCTTTCTGCATAAATGCACGCAGGCGTTTTCCCTTCGAGTTGCCTTCGTTGATCAAGTAGGCGTCGTTGTAAATGTCTACACCAACTTCATCACGGAAGAACTCTTGGTAGGTCCTATTAGTGAAGTCCATCACGTAGCCTTCACCGAATAGATCGCCGACCAGCTTCAAATCTACCGCCTTGATGTCTTCTGTCACCGATTTGCCCCGTCTGTCCTCGCTTTAGTAATACTGGATCGGTACGCCACGCTACGCAATTCTGGATATGCGTGTCTCCACAACTGCTCGTCTACGGTACGCCGAACACAAGACGATCATTTTACGTTGGAGATAGAACGAGATCAGCTTAAACGTCAGGAAAGCGTCACCAGGTCGGTGATAATGCCCGAGGTTAAGAATTTCCGTGCTGACGTTTATCGGCCAGGCTTCAATGGGATCAATGCGACAATTTTCAAACCGAGTGAGCCCAAGAACAACGTGATCTGCTTTCCCTTGCAACTCTAAGATTTAATTCGCATTATACTTTCAATTGATTCTGTAGGATGCGGGGGACATGGCAGAAATAACCGGTGCAGAGCTCGACGCGATTTTGTCGGGCGATCCGGACGAGTTGGGCGTGCATCTACATCTCGTCGAGCGTGACATCATGATCGATGGCCACAAGGTTACGATGTATTGCCATTGTTTGACGACCGATGGAAATGGCAGGATCAAGGTGAAGCGGCTGGCAGAATTCTTGCGCCACGCGGCGGCTGATTACGCTATCCCACGGACGCGAATTGAAGAGGCAAGGCAGCGGGATGCGAAGTTCCGATCCACGTCTGCCGTTGCCGCGCTCCATGAAAAAGCAAGAGCTGTGTTCACCGATCTGGCCAAGACTGGCGAGGGCGGCGAAATGCTTCTGTTCCTCCTTGCGGAACGTTTTTTGGGCATCCCCCATGTCCTTTGCAAGATGGACCTCAAGACCGACAGCCGGATGCACTATCATGGCGCCGACGGCGTCTATGCGTCGGTCGCCGACGACGGAAAGCTGAAACTCTTTTGGGGCGAATCCAAGCTCTACAAGGATCCAACTGACGCCATCCGCGACTGCCTCAATTCGCTGGCACCGTTCTTGATCGAGGAAGATCACCTCGAGTCATCCCGAGAGCGTGACCTCGTGCTTTTGAGCGACAAAGCAGACCTTGGCGATCCGCAACTGTCGGCCGCCTTTCGCCGCTTCTTCGACACTAGTTCACCCCTGTCGAACAGGGTCGAGTATTGCGGGGTAGCGCTTGTCGGCTTCGACGCGGATTTCTATCCTGGCGACGATGGACAGGGCGTGCTTGAGGACATGGTGAAGGCCGCGAAAGAACGCCTTGTCGGCTGGTCGACATCGGTTGGAAGAAGGCTGACTGAAGAGAAGCTCCAGCATTTCGATATTCATTTTCTCTGCCTGCCGGTTCCTTCCGTCGACAAGTTTCGAGAGGCGTTCCTCGAGGCTATGGGGCGCTGATGTCGGAAACGGAACTTCAAGACTGGCTTTATGAGACATCAATGCGCGGAGAGCTGCAGCAGCTTGGTCTGGTCACCACTCTTCTGGAACTAGATAATGTGGCCCCGGAGCCTGCGTTGGCGGGCATTACGTTCAATTGGCCGCGTCTGCTGTTTGCTGCGAGCATCCTTGCACGTTCGAAAAAGCGCCTGCACCGCGAGGCAAGTTTACGGATCGCGACCGGCGCGATGTTGCTACCGACATCAGACCCAGTTCGCGACGCGGCCGCAGTGTTGTTTGACAAGCTGTCGAACCGCCGATCGGTGGCTTTGGCCGAGCAGCGAGGACGGCTGAAACCAGATTTGGAATCAAGGTTAGGTGTCGCGCTCAGGATTGAAGACCAACGTAAGCAGCTCGAAAGCTCCATCCTGTTGGAGGCGACAGGGGAGCGATTGCCGGTCAATGAGTTTCAGCTTGAGTTCTGGCAAGCCGCTGGCCAGGAGAGGGCTTGGCTTTCCGCGTCCGCACCCACTGCATCCGGCAAGACCTTCCTCGTCTTGAAATGGCTCGTTGATTGCATCGCTACCGAGAAGGTGCAGCGGGCGGTTTACCTTGCACCAACACGCGCCCTTGTTTCGGAAATCGAGTCGTCGCTGACAGAGGTTGCGGCTCAATCTGGGCTAGACATCGAAATCTCCTCATTGCCCTCGGCGCAGAAATACGCAGCCGCGGAGAAATCCGGCAAGCGATGCATCTTCGTCTTCACTCAAGAACGATTGCATCTTCTGGCCAACCTCTTGCACGAGCGTGTCGAAATCGATCTCGTTGTCGTCGACGAGGCGCACAAGATCGGGGACCCGCAGCGCGGCGTTATCTTGCAAGACGCGATTGAGCGGCTTCTCCGATCCAGCCCGAACATGCGTGTGATCTTCGTAAGCCCGGCAACACAGAACCCCGAGGTACTGCTCGACGACGCGCCGGACACCACCCCGACCATACCGATCGACAGTGATGTGGCCACTGTCTTGCAAAACATCGTGGTCGTCCACCAAGTTCCCGCAAAACCGAAGAAATGGGCACTGAAGTTCCGGCACAATAAGGAATATCTGCCACTCGGGACGCTGACGCTTGCAAGCAAGCCGGGCACGCTGGTGAAGAAGCTCGCCTTTATCGCAGCGGCCATAGGTGAGCAGGGCGGTAGCCTTGTTTACGCCAATGGAGCGGCAGAGGCCGAGGATATCGCTGAGCTCATCAGTCAGTTTCTACCGAAAGCGAAGGAGATCGACCAAGAACTCGCCGATCTTGCTGATCTAGCGCGGAAGTGCGTCCATAGAAGCTACAGGCTGGCACCACTGGTTGAGGCCGGCGTCGCTTTCCACTACGGGAACATGCCTTCGTTAATCCGCCTGGAGGTTGAGCGGCTGTTCAAGACAGGCAAGCTCAAATTCCTAGTCTGTACGTCCACGCTCATTGAGGGCGTCAATCTGTCTTGCAGGACTATCGTGGTTCGCGGCCCCCGCAAGGGCAAGAAGACGCCCATGGAGCCGCAGGACTTCTGGAACCTTGCCGGTCGTGCTGGCAGATGGGGCGATGAATTCCAAGGCAACATCATCTGCATCGATGCGTTCGATGAGAAGGTGTGGCCTTCAGGCGTTCCACAGCGAACCCGGTATCCGATCCGGCGTGAGACCGATACTGCTCTTTCGAAACTCGATGAGCTGATTGCCTATATAGAGCATCGTGCCGCAGGAATGGACCTTAACCCTGGTCAGGTCCGTGCCTTCGAGCAGGTGAGCGCTTATCTCACGACAGCATATGTCCGCGACCGGTCTCTTACCGCAGCACCGTGGGCCAAACGCCAATCCTCTGCGAATTTGCTACGCCTTGAGCAAGCACTTGCGAAAGCTACAGATGGGCTCGCCCTCGCTGCGGAAATTGGCGCGCGAAACCCAGGTGTAAGCCTCATTGGATTGCAGAACCTGCTGGCATTCTTTCAGGCTTATGGCGGTCCGCCTGAGGATCTGCTTCCCGCCCCATCGGAAAGCGATGACGCCTATGATCGCTTCTCGAGGATGATGGAGAGGGTCAATGACCACGTGTTAAGCGTCTTCCTACCGAAAACACTGATCCCGCTTCACGCGCGGACGGTGTTGGAGTGGCTGAAAGGCTATTCGTTGCCAACGATCATACGCAAGCGGATCGAGTATCTTCAACGGCGCGATCGGGAGATTGATACGGCCGGCGTCATCAGAAGCACACTCGAGATGATCGAGGGTACGGCTCGCTTTCTGGCGCCTCGGTATTTCTCAGCATATGTCGACGTGCTGAACCACCATCTGAAGGCCATAGGGCGAGAAGACCTCATCGATATCGACCTCGACATCGGTATTGCCCTGGAATTTGGGGTGAGCACCGTTACCCTCCGCTCCCTGATGGAGCTTGGGATGTCACGCATAGGGGCCGTTGCACTATATGAGATTATTGCACTGGATGACCTCGATGAAGCAGCATGCATTCAATGGGTCGTTGAGCGGCGCGACCGGCTGGACGCTCTCAGTTTACCATTAATCGTGGTCCGGGAGGTCCGCGAAAAAGTGCTGGCGAAGGCAATATTGGAGGAGGAATAGATGGCAAAACCAGTTGAATTGGCTAATGGTCAGATTTTCAAGACTAAGAAGGCTGCTGAACAGCATTTTAGAGACATGTTGGCGCGCTATCGCGACGGAGAACACATATCGGATTATCAGGACCACAGTGATCTGTCGGCGCTACTAGAGCGCTTCGATTTGCTCGTTTCCGACGGTCCTTCAAAAATCGGCGCCGGAATAAAACAGTTCGAGAGGCGGTTGAATAAGGGCGACGGGTGGTCGAGCCCAGGATTCTGGGTTGTTCGCGTAGATGATACACCGACGGACTTTAGTTACGTTCAAGCGGTTGCAGGTCGTCCCAAGAGTGACGCGGAGGAGTTCTCGGTGGCTTGCCATAACGCAGTGTCACGCGACTTGCTTGGTATGAAGCAGAGGCAGTTTGACCGCTTCGCAGGCCCCGACGGTTTGATCGCATGCGACATTACTGGAAAACTCGTCGCTTATTCAGAGGCACAGCTCAGTCATGCTCACCCGCCTTTCGGGATCATCGTGAAGGAGTTTCGCGAACTAAAAGGTTGGCAGGACAGTATTCCAGCCGGTACGCTGACAGCTTCGGCGGATGCCCAGATATCAACGCACTTTGCCGACGATGCGGTAGCGCAAGAGTTTCTGAACTTTCATCATGACCGCGCGGTTCTTAGAATTATCGGCAAGAATAGGCCCTCAATCAGCATGTCTGCGGCAGTCATCGTGAACCGCCCGCTTCGTTTCAGGTAAAGCGAACGTCAGTTCTCCCAAAATTGCCATTTGAACCCGACAGTCCGCTTGCGGCCCCATTTTAGACGACGGTACCGCTTTTGATTACTATTCATTCAGTTTTTGTAGGTGGTAAAAATCACAGATTAACGTTCCGACCGAATCTATCTTGATTAGGTTATCCGTTCGCTCATTAAAGGACCAGCCTAACACCACCATCGAAAATGCTCTTGACCGCGCAGATGGTGATCGTTCACAAGTTGATGAATCGATAGCGGCTAACCGAGTTTCTCCAGTAGCTTCAGGCCAAGATTGACGGAAATTTATCATGCATGAAATCATCTGCCCCCATTGCAGCAAGGCATTCAAGATCGATGAGGCAGGTTATGCAGATATCCTGAAACAAGTTCGTGATAGTGATTTCGATCAGCAATTGCATGAGCGCCTTGAATTGGCGGAGAAGGAAAAGCAGAGCGCCGTTGAGCTGGCAGAGTCAAAGATTACGAGTGAACTGCAAAAAATAACCGCAGCCAAGGATTACGAAATCCAGGAACTGAAGGCGAAGCTTGAATCCGGCGAAGTTGCGCGCAAACTCGCGGTGGCCGAGGCGATGAGTGCCGTCGAAAAAGAGCGCGATACCCTTGCGCATGAACTTGAAAATGCCAGACGCGAGCAGGAGGCTTCGTCAAAGCTCGCCGAAGCGACACTCGTTTCCGAATTGCAGAAAGCCGCTGCCACCAGGGACGTGGAGATCCAGAACCTGAAAGCCAGGCTTGATGCGGGTGAGCTTGCACAAAAGCTCGCTGTCACCGAAGCCGTCAACCAGGTCGAAAAAGAGCGCGATGCGCTAAAGAACAATCTTTCCCAGGTCGAACTCGAAAAGAAGCTGGCCGAAACTGCCCTTAAGGACAAATACGAAACCCAGCTTAAAGATCGTGACGAGGCAATCGAACGCCTTAGGGACATGAAGGCGAAGCTATCGACAAAAATGATTGGCGAGACACTGGAACAGCACTGCGCAACCGAGTTCGATCGGATTCGTGCCACGGCCTTCCCCCGCGCCTATTTCGAAAAAGACAATGACGCGCGCGGCGGCAGCAAGGGCGACTTCATTTTTCGCGACACGGACGATTCAGGGTCTGAAATCGTCTCGATCATGTTTGAGATGAAAAATGAGAACGACCAGACAGCTACAAAGAAGAGAAACGAAGACTTCTTTAAAGAGCTTGACAAGGACCGTACAGAAAAAGGCTGCGAATACGCCGTGCTGGTCTCCCTGCTTGAGCCTGAGAGTGAACTCTACAACACCGGGATCGTTGACGTATTCCACCGCTATCCAAAAATGTATGTCGTCCGGCCGCAGTTCTTTATCCCGATTATCACGCTGCTGCGTAATGCAGCGATGAATTCGCTTAAATACAAAACTGAACTGGCATTGGTGAAAGCACAAAATGTCGACATCACCAACTTCGAAGCCAAGCTGAATGATTTTAGAACGGCATTCGGACGCAACTGGCGTCTGGCTTCTGAAGGGTTTGAGGAAGCGGTCAAACGTATCGACGAAGCCATCAAGGATCTCGAAAAAACGAAAGAGGCGCTTCATAAATCAGCCAACAATCTTCGGCTTGCAAACGACAAAGCCGAGGATCTGACGGTCAAGCGGCTCACGCGTGGCAATCCAACGATGTCAGCGAAGTTTGCCGAACTCGAACAGGACATGTCCGACGCCGAATAGGGCAAGCGGGTTTGACCGTTGCACATTGTCGACGGCCATGTGAGCACCAGAAGCCCGGCCCTACGGACGGCCTAAATTATAGCTGATGGCATCATAGACTATTTTCGGGACCATCCATCCGTTCACATAGAAATATCGCTTCGCCTCCAGACGCGCGATATATACGTCCTGTTCGGCGTTGGAACAGAGACGATTGAAATGCGCTCGCGAGTAATCGATTATGCCATCGCCCTCGGTCAGACTTAGCGGGCCGACCATTGCGAGTTCTTCCAGATGAGCGCGCAGAGTTTTTACAACGCCGTCAAAGCGATATTGCCGATCCAGCGCGGCATGCAATCGTCCAGTCTGCATGGGTGAAAGTTTATCGGTCCCGAACATGATGGTTTCCTTTCTTTTAAATGCAAAAAACCCGGCACGGTGGCCGGGTGATACGGTTTGGGTAAGATTGCGGATCATGGCCTGAGATCAGGCCGCGCTCTCGAGCAGCTTTCGCGCTTTACCTTCCAGTTCGAGACGCGTGTCCTGATGGGCTTTTCCGCGTGCGAGCGCGGTAATACCCTGCACAAAATTGAATATGGTCTCCGCAGGACGTCCTTCTTCCCGAAACACAGTTTCGATGATTTTGCCTGTTTCTGCTTTCGAAAAACCACGCTTGCGCAGAAAATCGGTACGATCCTCGTCGTTACGCGCTACGACGCGTTCGCGGGCGGCGCGGATACCAGCAATGAATGGGCCAGGGGATGAATTGGCAAAACTGGCCAGTGCCGGTGCGGCCTCATGTGCAAAACGCCGTGCGGCGAATTTTGAATGCCGGATAGTGATTTCTTCAAAATTTTCGCAGCCCCATAAGTTTCGATTGCAACAAACTGCTCGAAGATAAAAGCTTGCTATTCCAAGGGTTTTCGACCCGACCTCACTGTTCCACGCATAAAAGCCCCGGAAATAAAGATCAGGTTCTCCGTTTGGCAGGCGTCCGGCTTCAATTGGATTGGTGTCATCGCAGAGGAAGATAAACACATCACGGTCACTGGCATAAAGTGTTGTCGTATCCTTGGTGATATCGACAAAGGGATTATGGGTCATGGTCGACCAATCCAGCATGCCAGGAATTTTCCAGCGGGTTTCTCCAGTTCCATCACCTGCAATATTCATGATGGCCTCGATCAGGTCCTTATCCCAGATCCGACCATATTGTGGTCCAGTCACCGCACGCAATTCTACTCGGCCATCTTCCATCTCAAGGGTTTTGACCATCTCGGCATTATGATTGAGAGTAAGCGGTCAGCCGATGGCGTTAGAGTTGAAGTTCCAAGGCATAAGGCCTTCGATTTCGGTTACAGGCCAGCCTTTAGCGATGCGGCTCAGGGTTTGGGATAGCCAGTCGAGTGGATCGACGGCATTCATTTTGCATGTC
>WPCJ01039900.1_pt1 | contig 34618 bp, 32 predicted proteins | sample 5399831 | NCBI WGS metagenome assembly WPCJ01 (sample SAMN12869470, study PRJNA574797) | sludge metagenome | isolation source: wastewater treatment of pH10 | place: China:Beijing | collected 2019-05-20 | reverse complement strand
GAAAACCGAGGAAGACGCTTTCATGGACGGCTATCATGCCCATGAGAAGGGCGGAGAGCACGTCACCTATGCTCGCCTGAAGGCGATGGGCACGAATGGCTTCCAGGAGCCGGCGACCGGCTTCGCGGACGGCAAGATCATCGGCACGAAGCGGCTGTTCGCCGACGGTAAATTCGGTGGCAAGGACGGCAAGGCAACCTTCATGGAGACGCAGTGGCGCGGTCTCCAGGCTGCCGGCAAGCAGGCCGAGAAGGACAAGTTCCCGTTCCTGATCAACAATGGGCGGGCCAACCTGATCTGGCAGAGCGCCTATTTCGACCAGAAGAACGATTTCGTCATGGACGCTCAGCCGTATCCCTTCATCGAGCTGAACCCAGCCGACATGGCCGAGCTCGGCCTCAAGGACGGGGATCTTGTCGAGGTCTACAACGACAACGGCTCGACGCAGGCCATGGCCTATCCGACGCCTTCGGCGAAGCCAAAGCAGGCTTTCATGCTGTTCGCTTTTCCCACCGGCGTTCAAGGCAATGTCGTCTCGGCAGGCGTCAATGAGTTCGTGATCCCGAACTACAAGCAGACCTGGGGCAACATCCGGAAGATCGCGAGCGCGCCGGAGAATACTAGGCATCTGTCCTTCAAGAGCCGCGAATACGCGGTCTGACGTCGTCACGATGAGCGGGTCGCACGCATGCGCGACCTGCTCACTTCCCGTCGCTTCCAGCTCGCAGGTTGCCCATGACCGCTCCTGTTGCGGCCGAAGCATTGCTCGCGGCTTCAGCCGTCGATCATGCTTCTGTAACTCTCTCGGTTTCGGATGCATGCGGCCGTGCTTCAGCCTATGCGGTGCCGCTGACCGGGACCGACATTGTCCCGGTGGCGCAGGGGACCGGTCGCACGCTTGCCGAGCCCGTTGTCGCGCACGTTGCAATTCCTCCCTTCACTCAGTCGGCCATGGACGGCTATGCCGTGGTTGCGAGTGACGGGCTCGCGGTCGGTACCCGCCTTCGGGTCGTTGGTCGTGTGCCCGCGGGCAGTCGCGGTGGCGAGATTGCTCCAGACCAAGCCGCCCGGCTTTTCACCGGAGCCCCGCTTCCCGCGACTGCCGACGCCGTCGTCATGCAAGAGCATGTCGACCGCGATGGCGATATCATCGTCCTGCGTCGCGCGATCCGTGCAGGAGACAATATCCGGATCAAGGGAGAGGACGTGCAACCGCTTGAGATCCTTCTTCAGGTGGGTGAGCGTCTCGATGCGCGCCATGTCGCCCTTGCCGCCGCGCAGGGCATCGGCACCTTCAAGGTACGCGCACGGCCGCGTGTGGCCGTGATCTCGACGGGAGACGAGCTCCGACAGGCTGGTGACACGCTCGAACCCAGCGCGATATATGACTCCAACCGGCCAATGCTGCTTGCCCTGATCGAGCAATCAGGCCTGGTTCCGATCGACGGTGGCTGGGTCCCTGATCAGCCCGGGACGATCGCCGATCGACTTCGGTGTGCGGCCGAGCGAGCCGATCTCGTAATCACCAGCGGGGGTGCCTCCCTCGGCGAGGAGGACCATGCGCTTGAGGCGCTGGAGCTGGCAGGCGGCCGCGGCGAGACCCTCAAGATCGCCTTGAAGCCCGGCAAGCCCGCCGTCGTCGGCCGCATCGGTTCCGCGGCGTACCTGGGCCTGCCGGGGAATCCGGTTTCGAGCCTGGTGTGCTGGCTACTGCTGGGTCGAACGATGGCCAGCTCCCTGGAGGGGCGGGAGCCTCCACGGCGGCTCGGCTTTCCCCTACCGAGCAAGTCGGCCTTTGCCCGCCGCGCAGGCCGAACCGAGTTCGTTCCGGTCAAGCTCGTCGAAGGTCACGAAGGCCTTGGCGTCGAGATCCTTGGCCGCGGCGGTTCTGCCCGGCTGCAACCCCTCGCCGAAGCCGACGGCCTGGCCGAGATCGCATCGGAGAACGGCGGCGTTCGGCCCGGTGATGTTGTCCTGTTTCATCCGCTCCGTGGCGGCTTCGCTATCTGATCCTTTCATCATCGGAGATCCATCGACCATGAATCGCCTGTGGCCTGTGTTTGCCTTGCTAGTAGCTTCGCCGCCCGTCGCCTTTGCCCAGGACATCTCCGCGGGCGAGCGCTCCTGGAACAAATGCCGGGCCTGCCACCAGATAGGTGAAACCGCGAAAAACGGCGTCGGGCCGGAACTCAACGGCTTGTTCGGGCGGCATTCAGGGTCGGTCGAGGGCTACAGCTATTCGAGCGCCAACAAGAACTCGGGCATCACTTGGGACGAGGCGACATTCGCCGTCTACATCAAGGATCCCAAGGCCAGGATCCCAGGAACCAAGATGGTGTTCGCGGGGATCAAGAACGAGCAGGAGATCAAGGATCTGATCGCCTTCCTCAAGCAGTTCGACGCAAGCGGGAAGAAGACGCCGTGAGCAGATATCACGCTCGCTCTCTTGGCCCCTAACTGACGTCTGGAAGGTCTGCTTCTGGGCAGCGCGGTGTGACCGGGTTCGCGATCGGCGACGCTGCTGGAGTTGGCCCTTTGGTGACACTCGGAGCGATCGCTTTTCAGCAATCTTAATTCAGTGCCGCGGAGCAGGCAGTCGACGCAGTCGAGGCGTAACAGCGCATGAATTCGGGCTCGGTCACCTTCAGGATGGTGTGCTTATGCATCCAGGAAAAGCTGGCTGAGGTTTCCAAGTACGAGGAGGCCGAGGGCTATGCGGATTGGCCTGAGCATGCCGACTGCATTGAGGATGAGCTTTGGGCACGCCACGAGGCCTATAGCCCGTTAGCCGGGTGAAAAGATCCGGAGGCGGTGGCTAGCGAGCCCGCCTCCGGGCTGGCGCCGGTGCTGCAGGCGCAGCCATCATCTGCTGCAGCCGGTCGCAAGTCGCGAGCAGGGCGGTCGCATACTGCACGCCGCCCTCCCACACCCAGCGATCGGTGACGATGCTCAGCCAAGCCACGATGCCGATAATGTTTATGGCCGTGGCCGACCAAACGGCCGGGCCGAAGATGCCAAGGCGATCGGCTAACGGCCCCCAGCTTTGGCTGACGACCAGGGCCTGCAGCTCGGGGGTCTGATAGGCGATGCCGCCGAGCGAGAGGAACGCGGTCACGAAGCAGCCCAAGATGCCGACCAGCTTCAAACCACGCAGATTTCGGCGGAACCCGTACTGCGCGTTCTCGCGATCGACCATCGGGAAGTCTTTCGTGCGAACGCGCTCTTTCAGCCACATCACAGCCGACGCATAGGTGCTGTCTGCAGCGGCAAGGTCGGCCTGCTCTTCGGCCGGCGAAGGCATCACCATGTTGGGCACGTGCGCGGCCAGGAAGCTGTGATACCGCGCGCGGGTGTGCACATCGAGATCGCTGGCGTGGCGCAGCAGGATAGTTGTCGGCCAACCGCCCCATTTCTTCAGCAGGCGGGTTTCGACCCGCTTGCCTTTGGTCCTGGCCCATGAGCTGAGGGCGTAGAGAAGGCCGCATGACGTTGCCAATGTGAGCAACGTCGCGCCCAGACTCGATACCAGTAGCCAGGGAAACCAGGCTAGCACGGCAAGAAGCGGCGGAAAGACCGTCAGAAGGGCAGGGAACAGGCGAGCCTGCCGACCGTAATGGTCGAACAGGCCGCCGATGTCGGAAACGGAGGGCAAGGCCATGCCTTACTCCTCGTACTCGTCGGGATAGATTTCAGGCGTCACGGCGCTCCAGCCCTCGCGCTTTGGCGCGTTCGGCGAGGATGTGCAGAACGTCTTGCCCTCGGTTGTGACTACCTTGGCGCCGCGATGGATCATCGCGCGCACAACCACCTTTCGAGGGTGGGCCTCATCTTCCTTGGCCGAGCTGATGCAGGCGGTAAAATGCGGGTCGGCGCCCTGGTTATCTAGGCGAGGGCCAACGATCGCGTCCAGCAGTTCGGAGTTCACATTTCGGCGCCCGCCGTGATGCGGGACCTGGAAGCGGTCGATACCCGGCAGCTGCAGCCCGACCATCGGTGCATAGTCGATCACTTCCTGCAGGCCGTCGCGGCCGGTGTCCCCGGTCAGCAAAACCTTATTTCCGTCGATCGTCGTGAATTGCACGACGCTCATCTCGTTCTCGTTGCTAGTGTCCTCGGCCGGAAACGCTTCTGCGCCCCAAGCGGCGCGGACGTAATTGACCGCACTCACCGCCTTTTCAAGCACAGCGGCAAACGCATCCTCGAAGATCGACCGTTCAGCGGCCTGCGCGGGCGTCTTATCCGACGTCACGACCAGGTCGAGGAACCTGGCTCGTGTCGGGGCCATGACGCGGAAAGCGCCGATGGATGCGCCCTGGAACGGCTCGCGGATCGGGATGTTCTTGCGGATAGCGATGTCTTCGAGAGCTGCCAGGTTCGAATAGGCGTCGCGCAAGGCGCGCCGAAGCCCGTCCACCGTCGTGAAGCGGGCAAAGCGCGGCAGCAGCTCGGCCGCATATTCCCAGGGGCGGAGCATCCATAATTCGCCGACATGGAAATTCTCGAGGATGGTCACCAGACCTCGGGCGTGGTCGCCATCGTTGTGCGTTGCTACAACGCAGTCGATGAATTCAGGGGCATCGTAGTATTTTCGGATGTGATCTTCGAGGCGCGGGCCCGTCGTAGTGTAGCCGCCATCCACCACGTGAATAAAGCGGAAGCCGTTTAGTTCATAGCGCAAACAAATGGCGTCGCCGCTTTTCTTGGTCTCAACGTCCAGGAAATCGATTTCGATAAATTCGGCCATTTTTGTCCTCATTATAACATAAAATAATAGATTGTTGGAAATGTAGTCAAGCTGCGGCTAATCGACCGCGCGGGATAGCTGAAGCCCGGGTTGTAACTCCGGGGGGCATTACCCGCAGAGCCATATAGTGACGGTCCGTCAGCCCAAAAGAGGCAGCAGTAAAATTTTATCCAATCGCGCCAGGTCAGACAGCAGCGCTGCATCCGCGTTTCACTTCTGACGCATCAAATTTTGGCAATAGCCTTCATGCCGTCCTGCTCGCTGGAATATGCGTCATAGCGCAGCTGGCCGACCCGGTCCCATTACCGCCAGGCATGTAGCCGCCGAACAGGTCGGGCTGCACGTCCAAGCGGTTCAAGTTGCAGCTGGCATCGGATCGCGTGAGGTACGTTCCGCTCATCGCTTCGAGCGTGTTCACCACCTGCTGGGCGTTGCCGAGGATGGCCCAGGCAAATGTCTGCAATCCGTCCGGATCTCAATGTCTGGTGGTGGCGCGGAGTGCTTGAGAGGAGCAAGGCGGTGAGGCGCTGCGCCATGAAGGAGAGATAGCTCATTCGAGACCTCGGCACTCTTCGCGAGTGTCGTGACGAGGCGAAAGAATCAGGTAAAGGCCCGCTGCCTTTGGTCCTATCGATCACGCCTACCACCTATGCCTATCGATCGCAGCCCTCGCTCCGTCGCCGACCGCATCGCAGCATTCTGTCGGAAGCGCCTCACGTCGTTGCTCGGACCGGATACCGACCGTCTCGAAGACTATTTGGTGGATCTCATCGTCCGTCACGAATGGCCACCTCTGCATTCCACCGGCTACTCCTGGAGAGAGATCGCGATCAACACCGGGATCGCCTACCCCAAACTGGTTGCGGCCAAGGAAGAGATCCGGCCCGCGCTGGACGCCATCGTCCGTGAATACGATGCCGAGCTCGGTAAGGAGCCAATGCCCTCCGCACCAGTCGATCGTTCGAAAGCCGTTTCGCCCGCGCGTCCTGCCAGCGTGCAAGCGACCGTCCGACCTGCCACCTCAACCGCCTTGACCCGCCCCGGATCGAAGCGGGGCGTGAAGCCGCGACAGATCGATGAATTCCCGGAGCCCAAGATGTCGCAATGGCAGGATCCGCCAACGTTCCGGGAGGCTCTCGCGCTTCACATGGAACGGCATGGCGACAGCTACTGGCATCTCCATCGCGCAATCGTCCGGGAAGGCGAGACCTTCGACCGCCAGACGCTTCGGAGTTGGCTGCAAGGAACGCGTTCTCCGATCAGCGTCGCCAGCATGGAGGTGCTGGGCCGGATCGAGCGCCGTTATCGACTACCTGCCGGGTATTTTGAGGCCAAGCTGCCGCATCGAGCGCGCGCGGTCCGGGGTCATGAGCCGAAGGCGATCGGGCGCGCCGAACGGCGGCGGCTGGCATGGCATCTGCCGGAGAACTTCAACGCGCTGCCCCGGGCCGAACGCGAGCGCATCGTCGAATGGGTTCGGCACGTGATCCTGAGTGGCGCAACCAACTATCGCCGCTACCAGGCCGCTGCCTCAAAACACCGTTATGCCATTCGCTTTCCGGGCGTCGCGTATGGGCGATCGGAACCGGCGCAAGGCATGGTTCTCGGACCCGTCCCGGACGAGGGCTTGCCGGGGACAGATCCGGATCTTGTCTCCGGCGTCATGGAGGCGCCGCCGCAGCTCACGATGGAGATGGCGGGCCTCGTCCGCTTCAAAACGTCGACGCTGACCGCATTCGGCTTGCAGAGGAACGGCGTCTGGGGCGAGGAGACGACCTCCCAGAAGATCGAGCACCTCGGCCTCATGCTGGGAGCGCTGGCGGCTTCGCCGAATGGCCCTGTACGCGGTTACGGCGTCCCGCTGCGGCACCTGACGCTGGGCCTGCTCGTCTTCCCCGGCGTCTGGGACTGGTACGTGCAATGGCGCGAGCGGAAGCGCGGGTTCTACACCGCCTGGGAGATCGACATGCTCCGCATCGCGCTCGCCCTGACCAGGCAAGAGACCGGTTGGCTTCGGCAGCATGGTCACCTGGTCCAACGTGTCCAGCCGATTCCGGAGCTGGTCTCATCGGAAGAGATCGAGCGGGCCAAGGTCGATTGGCATGGCGCCTGCGACGCCTTCTTCAAGCACGCGACCGGGCGCGTGAAGGAGATCCAGCGCGTCGCCCGCGTCCACCGCGATCCGTTCGAACCGATCATTCCGGTGCTCGAAGCCGAAAGCCCGGTCGGGGAATACCGCAAGATCACAGAGGAAATCCTCAATCGGATGCCCGATCCGTCGCGATATCCGCGCCAGGCCGCAGAGGCGGTTCGCTCGTTCCTGATGCTTCGGTTCGGCCTGCATCTCGGGCTTCGGCAGAAGAATCTGCGCCAGCTCCTGGTTTGCCCGCGCGGTCATATACCGCGCTCGGAACGCCAGCTGGAGGACCTCAAGCGGGGCGAACTGCGCTGGAGCGATCGGGACGGCGGCTGGGAGGTCCTGATCCCGTCCGTCGCCTTCAAGAACGCGACGTCGTCGTATTTCGGGAGCAAGCCGTTTCGGCTGGTCTTGCCGAACCTCGGCGGCCTCTACGATCACATCGAAGCCTATGTCTTGCGCCACCGCCGTGTGCTACTGGCCGGCGCAAAGGATCCCGGAACGTTCTTCGTGAAGACGGTCAAGCGGACGAGCTCGGACGCGGCCTATGACCAGACCACCTTCTACGAAGCGTGGCGGCTGACGATCCAGCGCTACGGCATCTACAATCCGTTCACCGGTCGGGGCGCGATCCCTGGGCTCCTGCCGCATGGGCCACACAACGTCCGCGACGTGCTGGCGACCCACATCCTGAAGCTGACCGGCTCCTACGAGCAGGCGAGCTACGCGATCCAGGACACCCCGGAGATGGTGCAGAACCACTACGGTCGATTCCTGCCGCAGGACAAGGCCGCGCTGGCAGCCCGCATCCTGAACCAGGTTTGGGAGGCAGCCTAACGATGTGGCGCAGCAACGAGGCCTCCAACGCCTCTTCGTGAGCATTCCGAATGGCCAGATGCGGGCCGTAGCTTGCGCGAAGGGCGAGATCCTCGAATTGACTGCTTCGATGAGCTCATCAACGCATTTGCTGGGGTCCGCTTGTCGGCGTTGAGCCAATGTCTGGTTGTGGCGCATGGTCGCTGGCTGGAGGGGCTTTCGCCTGCCCCATTCGGCTCTCGCAATTGAGCGCTTGAAAGCAACCCTGTCGAACTTTCCCAATAGAGGTATCCTGCAGCGTTGTCAGCGGAGCTTGGAGACCGCGCGACAGGATCGTTGTGAGCAGGGGCCAGTGTCGTGCGAGAATTCGGTCAAGACGGGGGAGCCAGCCCCGGTACAATGCTCATCCAAACGAAGCAGATCCATGACATCGAAGATCTTCGGCAACCGGTAAAAGGGGCCGAGACGGCCGTCAGCCAGCTCCAGGGCGGTCGCCTGACCGGTTCGGTCACGCACGGGGTGCTCGGAACCATATCGGTCACCGTCGGCCATTTCTCGAAAGCGGTACGCTCGCAGGGTATCATGAGCCGCGATCGCCATGTCATCGGCATGCTGCTCGGGCGCGATGACGCGGTGTCGTATTGGTCCTTCGACATGCGCCCCGGCGACGTCGTTTTCGATGGTCTCGGTACGGCCCATGATGCCATCTACAAGGGCGGTGCACGCTTTGCCGGTATTGCCCTGAGCTCCGCCGAGCTGACCGGCCTGATGGTGGGCGAAGCCGCGATGGCCGATCTCGATTTCTGGCAACGCCGCACGCAGATTCGGCCGGAGGCCGCGTTGGGCGCGGCGGTTTCCGGACGCTTCAGCGCAGTCATCCAAAAACTTGACGAGCACGCCGCGGGGCTGTCACCGGCGGGCTCAGAGTTCTGGATGAGAGCCTTGGTTGAGGCTTTCGTGAGCTCTGCGTCCGGAGGCATTCCCTGGGACGGCAATCGCGGCCCGGTCAAATCGGCGCTCGTCGTCCGAAAGGTCGATGATTTCCTGGAGCAGAACGGGAACGCGCCGGTTCATATCTCTCAGCTTTGTCAGGCCCTCACCGTCTCTCGCCGAACGCTCCACCGCGCCTTCGACGAGGCGCTCGGCATCGGCCCTGTCACCTATCTGCGCCGTCAACGACTAAACCACATCCGCAGGGCGCTCATAGACAGCGGAGCTGGGACGCGCTCGATCACCGAGTTGGCATTGAATTTCGGCTTCGACGATGTTGGGCGGTTCGCCGGCTATTATCGCCAACTCTTCGCCGAATTGCCTTCGCAAACGGCGTGCCGAGCAGCGCGATCTGTGCGTTGATCGTAGAACGTACGATCAACGCAAACACAGAATCGCAGCCCTGCCGTCATTGCTTCTGTGAGTACGCGACGCAGCCTAAGGACATACATCCCAGAAGCCCTGACGCTTGCTGGCATCGGTATAGTACCAGCAGTAGCCCGGCGCCGGCGGCGGTCCTGCCCATGCCCTCGCCGCGGCCGCAGAAACAGCACCGATCGCGACGCCGGCAGCAATCGCCATCCCTGGATGCCAGTAGTAATTGGGAGGCCTGACCCAAGCCGGGCGGACCGGCACGACCGGTCGCACTGGACGGACATAGGGCGGCCGCACAACGGTCCCTCGACCAGCGATAACGCCACCGCGGGGCCCGCGCGCAACGAAACCACGTTGTACGATGACGATCGGTTCGATCAAGCTATCCTGCTGTGTGAGAGCCGAAGCGTGAGTTCCGATCGGAAGCGCAAGCGCGGGCTGCTGCGCCAGGGCAGCGACCAGGATTGCCGTCATGATGCGCGTGCGGTTTCGCATGGAAACTCCTCCGTCTCGGAAAGGATTGTTCGCCGGAGCCCGTCGGGAAACGGCGCGTTTTGAGCTGAGAGGGCGTGCGATCTCCAGTCATTACTGGAGATCGCCGGTTGTCCTCAATTCACCTTCTTGACGCCCGGAGGCACCCAGCGCCCGTCGAGCACTTCGGCCTTCGGAGCGTAAATCCGCAGCGTCGGCCCAATCAGCCCTGTCTTGGGAGCTGGCAGCCAGTTGGCCTCCTTGTCGGGGCCGGGAGAGTCGGCCTGGACATAGATGTCCAGTGAACCGTCATCGTTGAACTTGAGCTTGTCCCTGTCGCCGATCGCGAAGCGGTTGAGCGGGTTCGGGACCTGGAAGCCCTGATTGTCATACATGGTCAGCGACCAGAACGCCCCGGCAGGCGGCGTCTTGCCCTTGTCGAAGTGCAGGACGTACTTGTTCGCGCCATCCATCGGCTTCCCTTCGCCGTCGAGGAAGGCCGTGGGGTAGATCGCGTCGGCCGGGAGATTGGCACCAAGGCCAGCCAGGGCGACGAGCGCGCGCTGCCGATATGAGGTGCCGTAGCTGCCGAGGTTGTCGACGGTGATGTTCCAGCCGTTGACATGCTCGCCTGCGGTCTTGACCCCCGCGATCAGGCTTTCCATGGCCTCCTTGGCCCCCGCGTTCACCGTGTCGAGCGTGGTTTGGTCGAGCTTGCTCTTGTCCCAGCCCTTGCCCGGCTCAAGCCCCAGCGCCTTCATCCGGAACAGGATCGGGTAGTCGTTTGCATGCGGCGGGAACTTCTTCAGCAACTCGCCGAAGCGCGTGAAGAATTCCGCGCCGCTCATATTCTGGACCTGAACAAGCGGAGGCGTTTTCGTGTCGACGCCGGTGGCCACAGGCGACACCGCCGGCGGCGCATAGCTCTTGCCCCAGCGTGCGAGCGGGGTCAGCTTCAGGCCATCCTGAACCTTATGGACGTTATCGTAGTCCGAGGGGCCGTTGGTCTGAACGCGCGCCATCATCCAGAACATCGAGGTCGGTGCCTCGATGCGCTGGACGCCAGCCGGCAGCTTGCCCTTCCAGCCTGGAGGGACATAGGCGAAGTTGCCCGCCTTCGTGCCGGTCGTACGGGAGCCAAGCGACGAGAAGATGTCGGTCCACATATCGAGGGTCGGCACGAGATAGTAGCGCCCGCCGGTATCCGGCACCGACAGGACGATGGGACCCTTGCTCAGATCGACCCAGGCAAACGAATACAACGTATCGAAATTGAAGCGGACGACATCCTTGGCGTCCGCTGGCGGATAGCTGCGGAAATAGGCAAACTGATTGATCGGTGCCCGTCCGTTCACCGAGGTTGCGGTCGGCACGGCGGTAGACTGCCGCATCGTCGCGTCCATGAGGACGATCGGGTAGGCGTAGGTGAAGACGTCGCGGACGAGGTCGCGCAACTCCTGTTCTGACGCCGCATCAGCCTGCCCGCTTGTCTGGGCCGCGGCGGGTTTGCCCTGGTTCTGCGCGAACGCTCCCGGGGCGGCGGCGGCCAAAATGGCTGCCGCGCTGATGGTCACGAGCCAATGCTTCATTGCATGTTCCTCGCCTTGTGAATGGATACGTTTGCTTCGGCCAAGCTGTGGCGATGCCTGAATCAGTTCGCCTTCTTGATGCCCGGCGGCTCCCACTTGCCTTCCAGGAACTCCTCGCGTGGCGAATAGAGGCGCATCAGGAGCGTAAAGGGCGCCTTCGCGACCGGAAGCCAATTGGCTTCCTTGTCCTTCCCGGGAGAGTCCGCCTGGATGTAAAGGTCGAGCGAGCCGTCGGCGTTCGGAACGAGTTTGTCACGGTCGCCGATCGCCTGGCGCTTCAGGGCATTCGGAATGAAATAGCCGTCGCCGTCATAGGCCGTCACCGACCAGAAGCCATCGACCGGCGGCAGCTTGCCCTTGTCGAAATGCAGGACGTAGTTGGCGTTGCCGTTGAACGGGTTGCCGTCGCTATCCGTTGAAAGGGCCGGATAGACCGCGTCCTGCGGCAGGTTCTCGCCGAGGCAACACTGCGCGATCGCCGCACGGTAGAGATAGTCCGCGCCATAGGTACCGCTGCGGGTGGTGTAGACCCAGCCCTTAGCGCCGACGCCGCCGGCCTTCCGGCCTTCTTGCAGCACCATAGCCTTGCCATCGGCATAACCACGTTCGAAGGCCTGCCGGATATTCGCCGGAACCTTGGCGAGATCGAAGCTCTGTCCGACCTTGAAGCCCGCCTGCTCAAGGCGATGGACCGTCGGGTAATCGACCTGGTTCGGCGGGTTGTCCTTGAGCAGTTCGGCGAAGCGGGCGAAGAAAGTCGCCGCGTCCATGCGGTCGACCACCTCCGGCGGACCAGCTTTCATATCGATCGACGGGTCGACCTTGCCCTTCGCGGGCACGTAGTTCTTCTTGCCCCAGGCGGACAGCGGCCGGAACTCCATCTTGTCCTGGATCTTGTGAACGTTGTCATAGTCGGCGGCACCGTTGGTCTGGGTGCGGCCGATGACCCAAACGTAACGGGTGGGGCTCTTGATGACTTCCATTCCTGCGGGAGCCTTGCCGCGCCACTGCGGACCAACGACGAGGAAGGTCCGCGCCACGTTCTTCCCGGTCGTGCGCGTTCCGGGCACGGCGAAGACGTCCGACCACAGGCTGAGCATCGGCAGCATGAAATAGCGGTCGGTTGCAGGCACCGACAGAACGACGGGTTCCGCCTTCAGGTCGAGGCTGGCGCCCGAATAAAGGGTGTCCACGTTCATCCGGATGACGAGCTTGTCGTCCGCGCCCGGGAAGGCGCGCGCATGATGAAGCTGATTGGCAGGGCCGGCAGTCGTGCCGGGGACCGGATTGACGAAGTTGGTCTGCTTCTGGAACGTCGCGTAGGTCAGCATCAGGGGATAGGCGTAGACGTAGGCATCCCTCGCAATGGCGGTGACCTCCTGATCGGACACGGTCACTGCTTGCTGTGCGGATGCCGACTTATTGGCGGGAGCGGGCTGAGCCTGCGCGAGAGCGGGGCTGCCGGCAAGGATTGCCGCGATGCATACGGTCTTGAGCCAGGTTGTCTGCATGTTTGCTCTCCTTGATGAAATCGCATGACGGCGCGGAACGAGCCCCGGCCTGCCGTTCAGAAGGGGTTGATGTAGTTGGTGATGGCGATCTGCCGGAGCAGAACCCGGCGGATGAGGTGGGCCGCTTTCACCCGATTGGTGAAGATCGCGGCGTCGCCCGCGGCGCCGGCCGGCAGCGACGCTGCGAAAGCCTGGTCATCGAGCTTCACGCGCGCCACCAGGGGAGCCGCCTGAATGGAGACGGGCGTTACCGCCGCGCCCGAGACTTGCGTCTGGCCGGTCGCGATCGCCTGGAGCACGCTTTCGACCTTGCCGGTGAAGACCTGGCCGGGAGCGTATTTGAACGTCACCTCGATCGGCTGGCCCGGCGCGACGTAGCGCGCGTCGATCTGGTTGATCTCGACGCCGATGATCGTGTCGGCGGTATCGATGAAGGCCATGACCGGGGCGGTGGAAACCCGGGCGCCCTTGCGCAGTGCGACATTGGTGGCATAGCCGTCAGCCGGAGCGCGGACCGTCGTCTTCTCAAGGTTCCATTTCGCCCCAGCGAGCTGAGCCTTGAGCTGGTCGACCGAGGCCTGGCGCTCCTCGACATCGAAGGTCCGCCCGGTGCCGCGCGCCTGCAATTGCGACATCTCGGCGAGGCGGCCCTCCTGGAACTTGAGCTGAGCCTCGATCGCCTCGACCTGCGACTGGAACGGCACCGGATCGATCTTGAACAGCACGTCGCCGGTCTTGAGCGGCTGGTTGGCCTTGACCGGGACGTCGACCACCTCGCCAGCCACGTCGGGAACGATCGACACGGAGTTCCGCACCACCAGCACGGGACCTTGCGGCGCACCCCAGTTCATCGGAATGAACAGCCCGATCATCAGGAGCAGGAAGACCAGGACCGGCGAAACCTTCCAGAACAGGTTGAAGGGAACGATCCTGAGCTTCACCAGGACGAAGAGCAGGGCGAGGTAGACGTTGAGCAGGACGACGATCATCGTGCAGCCTCCGCGTCATTCACGCGGCGCGCCGGGCTCGCCGGCACGTCGACATAGGCCCAGATCATCACGATCGGCCAGAGCACGAAGCCGAGGAACAGCGTGACCCAGCCACCAACCGTCACGGCCTCAGCCCAGGGATGGTTCCGGCGCTTGGCGACGATGCCCGGAAGCATCGCCATGGCGATGACGACCGTCGCCGTACTCACGACCAGGACGATCAGGACGATCCAGGCGAAGATATCAAGCCCACTCATCGAAACACTCCAATTGCGAAGCCGGGACGACGGCCGTCAGTGCTTCCCGACGGTCGGCTTCGGAGCCGCCGCCGCTGCCGCCTGCCCGCCAAGTGGGATGGCGATGCTGAGAAGGGCGATGGTGCCGCGGGTGCGGTTCTCGACCGCGACCTCGCGCATGATCTTCAGGCGGGTCTGGATCGGCAGGCCGCCGACCTCGAAATTATAGCCGATCGAGCCGCCGACCGCAGTAACGCGCCCCTTGTGCCCGCCGACCGAGGCGCCGCTGCCGCTGTCCCCGGTGATCTGCTGGTAGTGGCTGATCTGCGCACCGATCGAGAACGCCTTGCTGAAGTTCTGCGTGACGGCGAAGTCGGCGTGGAAGGCGTTGCCGCTCCGGTAGTCCGTGGCGTTGTTGACCCCGTTGAGCTCGAAGCCGGCGCTGCCCGAAATATCGAGCCCGGTATCGGTATCGAGGTAGGTGACTGCTGCGGAGAGATCGCCGATCCAGCGGTTCAGGGCGAGGTTGGAGAGTTCCCCATCCTGATAGGCTCCCGCGGGAATATTGACCGAGGCACTGGTCGACCAATGCAGCTTCCCGGAATGCCAGCCGATCAGGGCGGTGAGGACGGGATCGCCGACATTGAAGGTGGCATCGCGCGCAGAGAGCCCGAACACCCGGCCCAATCGCGGGGCGGCAATCACCGCGCCAGCGCTGACGCGCGGAATGCCGACGGGCAGCGTCGCGGCGAAGGCGAGATTGCCGCCGAGGATCTCAACCGGCGTCACCCAGGTCGGCGTCAGGAAACCGGCCCGCGCCTCGACACGAACCTGGCCGAGCACCGCGCCACCGATCTGGGTGCGTGTGCCAGCCGTGAGCCTGCCCGAATAACTGTAAAGATCGGTCTCGAAATAGAAACCCGGCGGCGGCACGAAGCCGGCCATCGGCCCATGAAGCCCGGGGATGAAGAGGCTGGTGCCACCTTCGGTTGCATGCGCGGTCGGACTGACAAGCCCGATGCCGGCCATTGCGGCCATTCCGATCAACCAACCTCGAAACCGCTTCATGCTACGTTTGCCCCCAAGCCGCGCACAGTTATCTATCTTTGATAGCAATGCTCCGATCTGCGCGCCGGACGAAGAAATCCGATGGTTGGCGCGCGCTTAACTCGGGAAGAGCAAACTTCAGAACTTGGTCGACAGCACTGCTATGCCTCGGCAGCACAAACTCAAATCCGCCGCGACCCGATCAGCATAGGTTGTTGTATCGTCCGGCCGATACGCAGTTTGTGCCAAAATTCTTTCTCTTAGAATTTCGTCTGTAGAGCCATCCGCGCCAGTCCTCGCTTGCCTCAGATGATGCGGGAACTACGCCTAACGCCCGAGCGGCCAAACGTCCGCTTCGCGGCATTGCGTCAACGGCAGCTCTTGGCGCGAAGCCGTCCACGTTCTCCCCAAGATCCATTCACCCCGAGATGTGATTTAGCTGATTGGGGAAATTAGTCTTGCGGCCGGTGAGGAGGTTCCGGACCATGTTGTCGACCGCGACCATGTAGAATTCGGCCAAATGGAAGCTCGCAGATCCGTTCAGGCCCTGTTCGTGCATCTGGACGATATCGATCATTGCATTTGCAAGGGCGATGACGGCGTCATCGTCGAGCGGATAGTCGCTATAGACCGCTGCTGGCGCTGTAAAATACCTTTTGTCGAGGTGCGCGAAAAAGCGATCTCGCCGTCCCATAATCGCGTTTATCGTCGATCGATGGGCTTCGAGCGATGCGAGTTGCTCAGCGATTAGGGCCGAGGTCAGTTCGCCATTCGCCCAGATGATGTTCGCCCTGTTCCCTTCGCAGAAGCTCAGAAACTTGAATAGGCTCCGGTCGCTGCGCTGAGGACGTTCGAGCAGCCTCGCAATCGAAAGATGAAGGTCCACCTCCGACGATTTGAAGAGGGGAAAGAGAAGGGGTTCGATATGCCAAAGGTCGTCGCGCCACTGCTTGTGCTGCTGTAGGAGCTCCCGGAAGATCGCCAGCTTTGCGGCGAGGCCCGGAGGGGCATTGCCATGGATCAGGTTTGCGTACCCGGACAGCCGGCTTTCATACTCGGCCTGAATCTCGCTAGGCATGGGACTCTCAATTAGGTGATGCGGACATGCTACCTAATACAGCCCTTCGCCATCGTTGTGCTCTGTGCTTGGCGAACGGCGAATCCAATCGCGCGGCCAACTGGCCTAGTGTCTAGTTTCTGGACGTGTGCGAAGGTCCACTCTTGGCGCAAGACGTCAGTCGAGAATTCTACCGGTCCGTTGAGAACTCAGCCTCTCGCCGCAACCAAGGCATCACGCCCCGGCAATGCAAGAGTGGCCAAGAAACACGCTGTAAGCATCAGGCACGATCCGATCAGGCAGGCATAGATGCCGCCCCATTGATAGAGAAGGCCTGAAAGCAAGGTGCCGGTAAAGCGCCCCAGCGCATTGGCAGCGTAGTAGAAGCCGACATCCTCGGCTGCCTTCTCGGAACCGGCATAGGCCAGGATCAGGTAGGAGTGGACCGAGGAATTGACGGCGAAGGCAAAGCCGAACAGGCCCAGCCCCACGACCAGGGCGATATCCGGCCTCGATCCCGAGTTGCTCGACAGAACCGCAGCGATGGCGGCGGGAATGATGGCGAGGATGAGCGACCAGAGCCTTGCCGCCTTCACTTCCTGCGTCAGGCCGTCGGGGCTGCGCTTGACCACGGCGGGCGCCGCCGCTTGCACGAGCCCGTAGCCGATGGTCCAGAGCGCGACGAAGCTGCCGACCATCGTGAAGGTCCAGCCTGCGGCATAAAGGAAGACGGGCACGCCGACGACGAACCAGACGTCCCTGGCCCCGAACAGGGCGACGCGCGCGATCGCGAGCAGGTTGACGCCGCGGTTCTTGCCGAAGAGCTCGCGTGCGCTTTTGCTCGCCTTGGCCTTTCCGAGCATGGGCGGCAGCGATGCCACGACCCCGAACAGCACCACGCTGAGCGCGGCCGCCATGGCCCAGAGCGCACCCCGGAAGCCGAGGAGTTCGAGCAGCAGCCCGCCGAGGAAGAAGCCGAAGCCCTTCATCGCGTTCTTCGAGCCCGTGAACCAGGCGACCCAGCGGAAGAGGCGGCCTTCCGAATCCTCAGCCTTGGCCGCCGTCTCGGCGATCTTGATGGCTGATTTCGAGGCGGTCTTCGTGAGATCCTTGGCGACGCCGCAGATGCCCTGGGCGAGGACCACCCAGATCACGGAGGCAACGGCCGACCAATCCGGCGAAAGAGCGGAAAGCACCAGGAAGCCGGTGATCTGCGTCGTCAGGCCGACCGTGAGCATCCTGGTGATGCCGTAGCGCGCCGCGAGCCAGCCGCCGATGAAGTTCGCCAGCACGCCGGCGGCCTCATACAGAAGGAAGAGGAAGGCGAGCGTGAAGGGCGAGTATCCGAGCCGGAAGAAGTGCAGCAGCACGAGCATGCGCAGAGCGCCGTCCGTGAGCGTGAAGCCCCAATATGCGGCCGTCACGATGGCGTAGTTGCGCGTGCCCTCATTCATGGCGTCAGATCCCGACCGCTTCGAGGTGGCAGGCGAGGTCGACCATGCGACAGGCATAGCCCATCTCGTTGTCGTACCAGGCGTAGACCTTGAGCATCGTGCCGTTCGTAACGAGCGTCGATAGGCCGTCGACGATGCTGGAGCGCGTATCCCGCTGATAATCGATCGAGACGAGGGGGCGCCTTTCGAAACCGAGGATTCCGGCGAGTGGTCCTGTTGCTGCGCTCTTGAAGAGCTCATTGACCTCAGCGGCCGTTGTCGACCGTTCGAGCTCGAAGACGCAGTCGGTTAGCGAGGCGTTGAGCACGGGGGCGCGGACCGCGTGGCCATCAAGCTTCCCCTTGAGCTCCGGATAGATCAGCGCGATCGCCGTTGCGCTACCCGTCGTCGTCGGTTGGAGCGAGAGCATCGCCGAACGAGCTCGGCGCAGGTCCTTATGCGGGGCATCGACCACAACATTGGTGTTGGTGGGGTCGTGGATCGTGGTGATCTGGCCGTGCCGGATCCCGAGGTTCTCGTGGACGACCTTCACGACGGGCGCCAGGCAGTTCGTGGTGCAGGAGGCGGCCGTCACGATCGGATGCTTGGCGGGATCATAGAGGCCGTCGTTGATTCCGACGACGACATTCAGGACGGACGGATCCTTCACCGGCGCGGCGACGATCACTCGCTTGGCTCCGCGCTTCAGATGTCCCTCCAGTACCGCGGGGGTCAGGAACTTGCCGGTGCATTCGAGAACGACATCGACGCCAAGATCGCCCCAGGGCAGCTCGGCAGGGGATGCCTCGGATGAAAAGCTGAGCTTGCGTTCGCCGATGTGGATCGCCCTGTCGCCATCGTGGCCGATCTCGGTTCGCCAGCGACCTTGCATGCTGTCGAATTCCAGCAGGTGAGCCGTCGCCGCGGCACCTCCTTTGATCTCGTTCAGATGGACGACCTCGAGGCGGTTCCCGCGCCGGGGATCATCAGTCGGTCGTTCTGCTGCGCCCAGCGCCGCTCGCAGAGCCAGGCGTCCGATCCGCCCCATCCCGTTGATCCCGACCCTCATTCCCATCGCCTTCCAATTCCGATCCGGAGCACATTATTCGATATGTCGCTTGACATCGAAATGACGACAGAGTCAATCATGTCGACACTTATCGACATAATGAGATGACAAACATGGCCCGCGCTCCGCTCAACGTGCTCTTTGTCTGCACCGGTAATTCGGCTCGCTCGATCATGGCGGAGGCGATCATCAGCCGCGTCGCGCCGGGCAAGTTCAAAGGATTCAGTGCCGGAAGCGATCCCAGGGAGGAGATCAATCCGTTCGCGGCGCGCCTGCTGAAGTCGTTGAACTACGACATCACTCAGTTTCGCCCGAAGAACTGGGAGGAGTTCGCGAAGCCGGATGCGCCGCCGCTCGATTTCGTTTTCACGCTCTGCGATGACGCCGCAAACGAGCCGTGCCCGCACTGGCCGGGACAGCCGATGAGCGCGCATTGGGGGCTGCCGGATCCGGCGGCCTTCGTTGGAGAGGATGTTCAGAAGGCGCTTGCCTTCGCCGATGCCTATCGCATGTTGAACAATCGGATATCGATCTTCACCAATTTGCCGCTAGCCTCGCTGGAGAGTGTCGCTCTACAGCATCGGCTGGATGCGATCGGCACCGATCTGGGAAGGAAGGACGACGCAGCTTGACCACCCGCCTTGAAGCCGCCAGCGCGGTCGACTTGTTGGGAGCGCTTGCCCAGACGACCCGGCTGGAAATCTTCCGCCTGTTGATGCGCTATCGGCCTCATGGCCTGGCGGCGGGCGATATCGGTCGGCTGCTGGCCGTTCCGCACAACACCCTCTCGACCCATCTTGGAGCGTTGGAGCAGGTTGGGTTGCTGGCCTCGCGCCGGGAGGGACGACACATCATCTTCGCGGCAGTTCCGGATCGCGCGGACGCCTTGCTCGGCTTCTTGTCCGAGGCCTGCTGCTCGCAGAGCCCGTCGACCTGCGAGACGCCTGCAACTCCCTATCTGTCGCGCAGGGAGGCTCAGGCAACCGACACACCGTTGCGGGTACTCATCGTGTGCACGGGGAACTCCGCCAGATCGATCATGGCGGAGGCGGTCATGAACCGGGAAGGGCTTGGCCGCATCCAAGCCTACTCGGCTGGCAGCCGCCCGCATGAGGCGCCACACCCGCTCGCGCTCCACCTTCTGAGGGAGCTCGGCTACGCGACGACCGACTTCCGCTCGAAGTCCTGGGACGAGTTCCTGGCGGCGGACGCGCCCGAAATCGATCTCGTCATCACCGTCTGCGATTCAGCGGCCGACGAAGCGTGCCCGTCCTTCCCAGGTGCGCCGATGCGAGTGCATTGGGGATTGGACGATCCTGCAGAGGTGGGCGGTCCGGTCGAGGCGCGCCGTGCCGCTTTCCGTCAAAGCTATCGAGACCTGACCGCTCGGGTCACGGCCCTCGTCAATTTGCCGTTCGAGAGCATGACGCTGGACGACCTGGCGCCTGCGCTTGAGGCGATTGGCCGGATGGATGGGGCGACGCCCAGATCTTTGGAAGCTGCCTAGTAGCGCCGACGCTCCGCATCTCGACACCCAATGTTTCGCCTTCTGCGTTGGCGTCGCGGAACGAGCCCCTGGGGGCCGGCGTTTACAAACGTAGTTGTCTCCATGACGACGTTTGGAAATGACCGCTGCGGCGCATGTTGACGCCGCTAAGCGGAGTTTAGCCAAAATGCTTACCGGGAGAGGCACTCTCGTATTGCGGGACGGGAGACGGTTCCCGTTGACCTACCAATTCGGGAGCAAATACGACGACACGCGAGCGGGGTACTTGTTCTGCGATACCTCGGCGCTCGATCACTCAGCGCTCTGCCACAGGCTCTGCGTGGTTTGCGAAGATGGAACGCAAATCGTGGTCGCTGTCATGCATTCAAACGACTGCTATCTCGCGGTGACCGGGCGCCTGGCCTTGTGTGACGGCGTCACCTGACGCCGGCACACTCGGCGGTGGCCAGTTTCGATCCAATCGCGGTGTTCTCCTTATCGGCTTCCAGCCTAACAGCGATTTGCTTCTGCGCGCGCGACGGCCGGATGGCGCTCGTACCAATCTTTGCTCCGGTTGACGATCGCGACCACCGACAGCATCACCGGGACCTCGATGAGAACCCCGACGACGGTTGCGAGCGCGGCTCCGGAGTTGAAGCCGAACAGGCTGATGGCCGCGGCGACGGCGAGCTCGAAGAAGTTGCTCGCACCGATCAGGGCTGAAGGTCCGGCGACGCAATGCGCTTCGCCAGTCATCCGGTTGAGCAGGTAGGCCAGGCCCGAGTTGAAATACACCTGGATCAGGATCGGCACTGCGAGCATCGCGATGATGAGCGGCTGCGCCAGGATTTGCTCGCCCTGGAAGCCGAAGAGCAGCACCAGCGTCGCCAGCAATGCCACCAGCGAGATCGGGGCAAGAACGCCGAGCACGCGCTCAAGAGTGGCCGGGCCGCCGCTCGCCAGGAGCTGACGCCGCAGGAGCTGGGCCACGATCACCGGGATGACGATATAGAGCGCCACCGACAGCAGCAGCGTGTCCCAGGGCACGGTGATGGCCGAAAGGCCGAGCAGCAGGGCCACGATCGGCGCGAACGCGACCACCATGATCGCGTCGTTGAGAGCGACCTGGCTGAGCGTGAACAGGGGCTCGCCCTTCGTCAGGTTTGACCAGACGAAGACCATCGCGGTGCAGGGCGCCGCCGCGAGGATGATCAGGCCGGCGATGTAGCTGTTGATCTGATCCGCCGGCAGGTACGGCCGGAATAGATAGGAGATGAAGAACCAGCCGAGTGCGGCCATCGAGAAGGGCTTGACCGCCCAGTTGACGAAGAGGGTGACCCCGATGCCGCGCCAGTGGCGCCCGACCTCGCCCAGCGCCGCGAAATCGATCTTCAGGAGCATCGGCACGATCATCAACCAGATCAGCACCGCCACTGGCAGGTTGACCTTGGCGATCTCAGCCGCGCCGATCGCCTGGAAGACGCCGGGCGCAATGTGGCCGAGCGCGATGCCCGCGACGATGCACAGGGCGACCCAAAGGGTCAGGTAGCGTTCGAAGGTCGACATGGCTTTCAGGCTCCCGCGAGAACACGGCCGGATGAATCAACGACAAGCTCGCCGTCTTCCTTGCGGAACTCGCCGTGCTGCGGCGGCAATAGGTCGAGCACCCGCTCGGACGGGCGACACAGCCGGACGCCCTTCGGCGTCACGACGAAGGGGCGGTTCAGGAGAATGGGGTGGGCCTCGATCGCGTCGAGCAGGGCTTCATCGCTGAGTGAGAGGTCGTCCAGGCCAAGCTCAGCGTAGGGCGTTCCCTTTTCGCGTAGCGCCTCGCGCAGCGTAAGGCGGGCGCGATCAACGAGTTCGCGCACCATTCTGCGCGAGGGCGGCGATTTCAGATACTCGATGATGTGCGGTTCGACCCCAGCATTTCGGATCATGGCAAGCGTGTTCCGTGAGGTCCCGCAATCGAGATTGTGGTAGATGACGACGTCCATCTGAGGTCTCTCCGGCAGAGAGGTTTCGTGCTTCGGCGGCAGTGCGGGAACTGCGTATCGAGAGGCGCAGCGCCTGTCGGGGGCTAGGCGTTTTCCTCAATCTCGGTCGCGGCCGATGAGGAGGCGCAGCAAGCCGAGAGCGCCGCGACCACCGGAGCGCAGATCTCCGTCCGTCCGCCGCAGCAATCGTTCAGCAGGAAGGTGACGAGGCCCTGCACCGCCTCGAGGTTCGCTCGATAGATGATGGAGCGGCTCTGGCGTTCGGTTCGGAGCAGCTTGGCTCGGGCCAGTATGCCCAGGTGAGACGACATGGTATTTTGCGGCACGGCAAGGCGGCGGGCTATTTCTCCCGCGGGCAGACCTTCCGGCTCATGCTTCACCAACAGGCGAAACACGTCGAGGCGGGTCTGCTGCGCGAGAGCTGCGAGCGCCAGAATGGTTTGCTCTGATTCCATATATCCAAGTTAGTGGATATATGGATGCGTCGCAAGCTGAATGGCCCCGAATGTCGGACATTCCTGCTCGGCGTCGTAGCGGCCGTCAGGCCGATCGGCGACGCTGATGAGCGATGGCGATGGCTGACATGTCCGTCGTCGGATCGACGACGATCTGCTTCTGCTTGCGCTCCGAAAAGCGGTCGACCAGCGTCTCCGCATGCGGCCGCAGCAGAATGGTGAAGCGGACCAGCTCCTCCATCACGTCGACGATGCGGTCGTAGTAGGACGACGGCTTCATCCGCCCCGCTTCATCGAATTCCTTGTAGGCCATCGCGACGCTCGATTGATTGGGGATCGTGAACATCCGCATCCAGCGCCCGAGCAGGCGAAGCGTGTTGACGGCATTGAAGGACTGGGAGCCGCCCGACACCTGCATCACCGCGAGCGTGCGTCCTTGGGTCGGGCGCATGCCGCCCATCTCCAGCGGCAGGTGATCGATCTGCGCTTTCATCACGCCGGTGATCTGCCCGTGGCGCTCGGGGCTGCACCAGACCTGCCCCTCCGACCAGAGAGCATGCTCGCGCAATTCCCGGACCGCAGGGTGGTCGTCGCCCTTCACCTGGTCCGGGAGCGGGAGGTTGGACGGATCAAAGATGCGCGTCTCGGCTCCGAACAGGGTCAGGAGGCGCGCAGCCTCCTCGACGGCGAGCCGAGAGAATGAGCGTTCGCGCAGGGACCCGTAGAGTAACAGGATGCGCGGCGGGTGACCGAGCGGATCGGGCAGCCCTTCGGCGGGGCGCCTCATCACGAACTCGGGCTTGAGGGCGGGAAGGGACGAAAGATCGGTCAGCTCACGCAATGGCATGAGGGTTCTCCTTGATATCCGGAACAGAGCTCAGCGCAGCTTGCGCGCCAGAGCGTACATTGCAGCCGCTGCCAGCCCGGACAGGGCGACCAGGAGCAACGTGCTCGGCATCAATCCGGCCCGTTCGAGCAGCATGGCGAAGAGGAGCGGCGCGGCAGCCTTGACGATGAGCCCGGGTGCGGAGAGCTTGCCCAACATCGCCCCATAGCCGGCTGGGCCGAAGAGCTTCAGTGGGACCGTGCCACGTACGATCGAGCTCAGTCCCATGCTGATGCCATATGCAATCGCGAACAGACCCGCGAGCCCGGCCGCGGAACCGCCGATTGTCAGCAGAACGAATCCGACCGGCATCAATGCGGCGGAGGTCCAGGCCGTCGTTACCGGATCGACCGAGGTGCCGAAGAGCATCTCGACCAACCGCCCGGCAACTTGCGAGGGGCCGACCATCGCACCAATGCCGACAGCGACGGCCGCGCTCAGACCAAGCCCCTGAAGCAAGGCCAACATGTGTACCGACATTGCGGACATGACGAAGCCTTGAAGCGAGAATGCCAACGCCAGCAGGGCGAAGGCGCTCCGTCGAGCCTTCCCTTCAAGATAACTGACCTGCGAGGCATCTGGGTCATCGGCCCTGTGCGCGGAACTCGCCGTGCGATGGGTCGGGCGCGGCAGCAGCAACAGATGCAGCGGCGCGCATAGAGCGATCTGGACGACCGCGTAGATGCTGTAGATGTCGCGCCAGTCAAAGGAGTTGAGCAGGGCAGTCGTCAGCGGCCAGAACAGCGTCGATGCGAAGCCCCCGATCAAGGTGAGCTGGCTGATCGCGCGCCTTGCGCCTGGGCCACGTGCCTGCGTCAGCGCCGTGAACGCTGCATCGTAGAGGACGAGGGTCGAAACGATCTCCAGGGCGATCATGGCTGCGAAGTAGCCGACCGGGCCGCGAGCCTCCGCCAAGCCGAGAAGCGAGAGGCCTGCAAGGACAGACCCGACGGTCATCATCAGCCGGGTGCCGTAGTGATCGATCAATCGCCCTGCGACGGGCGCGACCAGTCCGCCGATCAGCAGGCCGACCGCGAACCCGCCATATGTCCATTCCGGGGACCAACCGAAGCTCTCGGTCATCTTCGGGGCCAGCACGGCGAAGGCGTAGTAAAGGCCGCCATAACCAGCGACCTGAGTGACGCCGAGCGCCGTGATTAACGCAAGACCGCGCCCTCCGGTGGGAGCGGGTATAGGTAGCGACAGGCTGGACATCAGGCTTCGGCCGTCTCACGGGTGGTTTCGCGGGAGCTGGACGAGCATCCGCATCCTGCCTTCCCGGATTGCTTGGCAACCGCGTCATCGGCGCAGCAGGCATCGACGGCCGCAGGCGCCGGGCCTCCGCAGCAGCTCGTCGTCGAAGCCGACGGCCCGCCGGGCGTCGCGCTGCAAACACCGGTCTCGGGCAAGACGAGTTCGACGCGTCGGGCCGCGGCGTGATCGCCGGCGAGTTCGGCCACGATCGAACGGACCTGTTCATGCCCCGTCGCGAGCAGGAAGGTCGGCGCTCGGCCATAGGACTTCATGCCGGCGATGTAGAAGCCAGTTTCCGGATGGGCAAGCTCGGCGGCGCCATGCGGGCGCACCGTGCCGCAGGAGTGGACGTTGGGGTCGATCAGCGGTGCCAGGCTTGGCGGGCATTCGAGCGCCGGATCGAGCTCGACGCGCAGCTCGCGCAGGAGAGCCAGTTCCGGGCGGAAGCCGGTCGCGACGATGAGTTCGTCGACGGTGACGGACTGCTTGCTTTCGTCGTTTGAGATCAGGCGCAGACCGGAGGCATCGCGCTCGATTTGTTCCAGACGAAAGCCGGTATGGGTCCTGATGTGGCCTTGCTTGACGAGATCCGCGATCTGGAGACCAAGTTCGCCGCGTGCGGAGAGCTGGTCGGCGGCGCCGCCGCCAAATGCCTTCGCCAGGATCGGCCCCCGATAGAGCCAGGCGATCTTGGTCGCTGGATGTTCGGCCTGGAGCTCGGATAGCGCGATAAGGGTACCGATGGCCGAATGGCCTCCGCCGAGCACAGCGACCTGCTTCCCGGCATAGCGCGATCGGGCTGCTCCGGAGATGTTCGGCATCCCGTAAGCGATATGCTCGGTCGCTTCGATCTCGCCGATTGCCGGCAAGCCGCCGACCCCCGCCGGGTTCGGCGAGAACCAGGTGCCGGAAGCGTCGATGACGGCATCGACGGTCAAGCTCGCCAGCATACCGCCGTCGCGATAGCGCACCAGCAGCGGCGCTGCCTCGCGGCCATCCGTCTTGACCTTGTCGAAGCCAGTCCGGGAAACCGAGATCACCTCGGCATTGAGCTTGATCCGATCCCGCAGCCGTTCGGCAAGAGGGGAGACGTAATGCGAAAGAAGGTCGCCGCCCGTCGGATAACGATCCGGGTCGGGGCGCGTCCAACCCGTCGCCTCGAGGAGGCGTTCCGCCGCCTTGTCGATGTTGAAGGCCCAGGGTGAGAACATCGGAACATGAGCCCATTGCCGGATGGCATGTCCGGCTGCCGGACCGCGCTCCAAAACGATCGGGACGAGGCCGCGTTCCAGAGCATGGACTGCCGCGGCGAGGCCCACAGGGCCGGCTCCGATGATAGCGACCGTCCTCACTGCCATCTTTCTCTCCTGCCGTTATTCCAGAAAGATTGAAATAGAAAGCCTAGCAACTCACGCTGCGCTCTGGTTGGAGCTGCACTGGCTGTCGACGCAGCATTCGGCGACGAGAAACTCGACGAGCGCATTCATCCGGTCGTAGTTCGCGCGGCAGATGAGACTCGTACCGTCACGCTCCTGGCTGATCAGCCCGACGATGACGAGCGCTTTCACGTGATGGGAAAGCGTTGAGGCCGCAACCTCAAGTCGTTGTTGGCACTGGCCGACGGACAACCCGTCGTGCCCGGCTCTTACGAGGAGACGATAGAGCGAAAGCCGCGTCGGATTGCCGAGGGCTTCGAGTTGAGCGGCGGCATTTTGGATGGTGAGCATGAGGGGAGTTTGGCGCGAGCGCTGCGCGGAGTCAATTCGTATTTCTAGAAAGATGGAAATATATGATGCGGGGCGGCCGAGGCTGGTGGACGGCCACTGACACACAAGGTGAAATGGCTGACGCAAATTGCGTGGGCATTGATTCGACAGAGCAGGTTCAGGGCAGGAATATCGATGCGCCCGCTTCTCATTCCCTACGCGATCGACGTCGAGCGCCACGTGAAGGTCTCGGCCACCGACATCGCCGAGATGATGGAGGATCCAAGCTCGACAGTTCGTCTCCAGGCGACTGCCCACCTCAGCACGAGAACGCGTCGCCCGATAAAGTTCACCTGCCCGGCGTGTGGACAGCAGCTTTATCCGCGTGCTCCCGTTTTCAATGGGACGCGGTACTTTTGGTCGCACTTGCCCCGCGGGGCATATGAATGCCCGCTGGAAGTCAAACGGAAGCTGACCCCCGACCAGATCAACGCGCGAATTTTCCATGGCCGGCAGGAAGGAGAGGCACATAAGAACCTGGTTGCCTTACTTGCGCGGCTTGCGGAGACCGATCCAAACGTCGGTTCGGTTACCCTCGGAGCTTACGAACGCCCGACTGACGAGATGCGCTCCGAGTTCCCATTCGGCCGCTTTCCCGACATTCAGTTTGAATGTGAGGGCAAGAAGGTCGTCCTGGAGGCCCAACTCGCCACCATCACGCTGCACGGCATCAATGGCCGGCGGGCCTTCTACGATCGGATGGGAACGGCTCTCCTCTGGGTGATGCGAAACTTCGACCCGACCGGACCGATGCGAGCCTCAGTTCGAGATATCATCGCGGACCAGGGCGGCTTGTTGTTCTCGGTCGATAGCGAAGTGATCGCGGAATGCGAAGCTGACGGGGGCTTTCGGCTGCGAGCCTGGACCTACCACGCTGAGCGAGAGGAGCCTTGGGATTCAAGCATCGTCACGATTGCCGAGGCGGCGGCTCGTGCGCGGCCCAGGCGATGGGCAGATGATTTCAAGGAGCGATGGGTAAAGACCTATCAAGGTGGATATTACCATATGCCGGGCCTGCCGGACCCGTACGACATGCTCAACGAGGCCGCCGAACAGGCGGCTCTGCCACCGTTTGGGCCGAACAGCGGCTCGGCCTGCATCCTTTCACTGGTTAGGCTCCTGATTTCATTGGAAGCCGGAGTGGTCACAGGATCTGGTCACCCCAAGCTGATTTCCATCGCGAACGACTTCGATTCCAACGGCGGTCATCGAGCGCTGACACTCGTGCGCAAGGCAATCGAGCATTGGCAGCCGCACCTTCTTGAGCGCAATTCGATGCAGAACGCCCTTCAAAGAGCCCAAGAGAAGATGAGGGCAGAAAGTGCCAAGGAATGGGGACGTCGTAGCGCGATCGGCCGATTGCGCGAGGTGCTGTTTCCGGATTGGATCCTCAGCGAGCCTTCAGCCGAATAGATCCAGACCATCGCTGCCGCTCGGTTCGTCATCCGACGCACGGTGATCCAATTGCGTGATCACCGCGGTGAGGAAGCGCAAGACCGTGAGCAGCTATGGACCCCAGGAGCTTCCTATTGCCGCCGGTTCATCGATCCCTTCAGGGAAGTCTGTCAGGGCGCGGGCATCGGACAGCCGGCGTCCGGGCTTTGTGGGATGCGTCATCTCGTGAACGATGGCATCGGCCGATCGAATGACCCCCTCCTTTTCGAACCCTCGCAGCATGCCCACGGTCGAGAGCAGATGCAGATTCGGGGGGCGTTGGACGATAAACCAGTCGGAATCCTCGAAGAGGATCACTACTGGATCGCCAGGGTCGAGGTAGCGTCGAAGCCCGTCTTCCGCCGACATGAAGTCGATAATGGCGATTTCGCCTGCATTCTTCTTTAACTTAAGCCCGCTGGCCCTCTTCTCACGCTCAAGCCGCCCGATATCTGTCGACTCGATAACGAAAGGCGGTTGGTTGGCGTCGATGAATGCCTTTACCTCACGATCCTTCAGATATGCTGGATCGCTCGTCAGTTCGTCATAGACGGCGTCGACCATGACGATCTGCATATCGAGCGCCAGCAGAAGTGGGAGTTGGTCAGCAACCCAAAGGCTGTTGATCGGCCCGGAGTCGGGGATAACCACCGTGCAGCGTTTCACGATTGCCTCCGCAGTTTCACGAAGGTCGTGGCTTGGTTTTCAATTTCATGCGGAGGCGGAAGTGGCATGGGAAGGTCTGCATCGCCCAGCGCCACGAGAAGCTCCGCGTAATCGCGAAATCCAAGAAGTCTGATGGCGTCGTTTCGGGCCAAAAGACCGCGCGAATAGGCCACGAGCGGGTCGGATGCGATCGTGTCCGCTCCGTCAGACGTCACCGCTGCCAAATGCTCACGCACAAGCGCGGTCATCGTCGTTCCATGCTTCGCGGCATAGGCCTTAGCTCGCGCCACCAATTCCTCTGGCAGATTGAAGGTTGTGTTTTTGAGCATGGTTGGCTCCTTCGCTCTACACATATATATGTGAGAGGTGCGAATTTCCAAATTGCACCACTGCAGTCTGGCTCTGCGTGAAGCACTGCGTTCTGCCGCGCAAGGCCAAGCGGCGTATGGCCGACCTCGGCGGGCGGATTCGCCCGGCCCTGAGCCCGTCAGGCGCAGAAGTCGCTCGGCTTCCGACCGCTTTCGCGTTTGACCAGGATCTCCCATGTTCTGTGCTTGGCGAGAACGGATTCGACGAGCTCGGGGCTGATCATCTCCTTGCTGATGCCAGGCAGAACAAGTCGCTCTTCGGCGGCTCGAAGCCGAATGAGAGCTCGTGCGCGCATCAAATCGCCGGCGGCGAGGCGGACGCCATCGCAGCTCGCCTGCTCCTCACTGGCCGCTTAGCTATGGCCGCACCTGCATAGCATCGTCATTGGATGGGGCGACGGCAAAATCCATATCCGGCAAAAGCTCCTTCACGAAGGGGAGCCGGTTGATCCTATTGACGATCGCGTCAGATTGGCTCGTGGGGAGCGTCGAGGGAGACCCCGCCAGGTCAATTCCTTCAACATATCCGTTCGAAAAGCCCCGATTGCGTGCGCGGTGTCACCCGATTGAACGATCGGCAACGGTACGACGCACGGCTTTCGATGCACGTGGCTTTTCAGGGATAGCCTCGACGGCGTTGAGCAGTCGCTCGGAATAGTTGTCGGCGGTTCGTTTGAGGGCAGGTTCATTGGCGCTTGCAAGGATCGCTGCGGCGATCACGATAATACCCCCGACCTCGAGGTATGGGTGCCGCCCGAAAAGGAATGCAGCCGCAGCCCCGAGAAAAGAGGCCGCGACAATGCAAAGCGCGTAGGCTCTGATTCCGAGCAGGTTGCGGCGGAACCCGTAGGAAATATTCTCCTGATGGACCACGTCGAAAGGCGACTTGGCCTTCAGTTCCAGTGCCTTGTTGCGCAAGCGGTCAGAACACGTCTCGTAGAGCCGTTCAGCCCCAGCCGGATCCTCGTCCTCTTCCTGCTTGGTCGGCATCCGCTCAACAAAGCCTAGCTCGACCATCCGGGTATGAAGGGACGCTTTCAATCCTGGCCGAATGGTTTCGTCGCGATGCCGAAGCATTCGCGCCGTAGGTGCTCCACCCCATTTGGTCCAAAGAGGCTTCTCGATAGCCTTTCCCGCATCCCGCACCAACTGCCCGAGCACCATAGCAACGACCGCGATCACCGTGCTGCCGGCGGCAAGCTTGAACGGCCACTCCGCGAAAGGAATCCAGGCCGTCACCGCGAGGCAAGCTGCCATCCCCACCAAAACGGCAGGCCCCACGCGGGCAAGGAGCGTGTAACGGTCGACGAGGCCGATCATGCTGCCGAACTCCTTCTTGGTTGAAGGCTCTCCAAGCGTCCTTCCAGGGACAAGAACCGAAACCGGCTCGGCGTTCGGATAAGCATCAGCACCGGGAAGAGCTGCGCTAGCGCCAAGCTGACGGCAGTCATCACATCGGTTCGGGAAGGACCGCTGTCAGCTAGATGATTGTGCCAGGTTCCGATTGGGTAGATCGCGCCACGGTAGAGATCCGAGGATGCTCGGAGCGCCTCTGAAAGGCCGGTCACGCCGAGCTCGAACTCGGACGCGCTGAACTTGCTGTCTGACGGAGCCGGCAAGATATCGACCACGTGGAAGACGTCGCCGATTTCGGAGTATCGCCCCATCACAACGCCGCCGGTTTCAACACCTGGGCGTCGAGCGATATCGCGGTCGATCAGGTCAACGACTCGGGCGCTGAGCCGGGTCGTGCGCGCTACCCCGTTCTCACTCACCTGATGAAAGGGCTCTATCCGCGTCCTTTCCCAGTGCAAGGACAGTCCGTCGGACGCAAAGGAGCCTAGAAGCAAAGCGCCAGCATCGGAGGGCAGGCCGTCACGATGCAGCCGGCCGAGCTCTAATGCCATCGGGGCCGTCAGGGTGCTGATAAGGCTATCGGGCATCGCCGACGTAACTGACGAACAGCCCTGACCAACGGTGATGGTCTGTGCCTCATGCCCGAAGGCCGCTTCGCGGGCAGCCGGATCTGCACCGATTAGCCGATACCCTTCGACGGTCAGATCGAGCAGAGACGGATTACTTTCCGGGCCTTCAATACCCATGAAGCCGATCTTGCCACCTCCCAAGAGACTGGTCTCGATGGCGCGCGGCCGATCCTGGATCACGTTAGGCAGAGACAGGGCTTCGGTTATGGTCGGCGATCCCGTTGAATCGACCAGAAACGACCGATCGCCTCCCCACAATTTCAGGCGTTGCGCGGGATCGTCGTTCAGGCAAGCACCGACAATATCGCCACCGAATGCTTCCGCTCTCTGGCCCAGCCCCCGTAGCGCTCCCATGAGCTGTCCGGACTTCGAACAGCTCAACAAGGCCTCGGATTCGCCCATGGGCAGCAGGGCGTGCCGAGCATAGTTGTGGGGATTTAAGCGGTCGCGATCGACAAGGATCGACGGCCCGCGACCTTCACGGGCCAGATGGATCGCCAGCTTCGAGCCGACACTTCCACATCCGAGAAGTGCCCAAGAGCGCTCGCCGGCGTCGTTCAAGCCAGACGTACGCCTGAGCAGCGCCGTCGAGATCTGATCGCGGTGCATCAACATTCGCACCGGGATGCTCCCGGCCAGATCGTCTCCGGACTTAACCTCGACGAGGTAGGGGCACAGTTCCCAGAATGAGCCCTGGCCGATCACGTTCTTTGGTCTCCTGGCAAGGAGCACGATCGAGAGGAACAGAGATGTCCGAAGCGGGCGGCCGTTGATGCGATGTCGTAGAAGGTCGAGCTGCGCGACCAACGGCTCCCGGCAGCCAAGCTCTCCAGCACGTTCGACCAGCTCCGCCAGTGTCATGACGGTTTCCGGGCGATAATCCCCGGCGACGAAAGGCGCCCCTGATGGAGTTCGCCCTGACCAAGCAATTATACCCAGGGCTGGAGCAATACCGCCGACGGACCCTAGCGACTGAAATGCCTTTTCGTTCAGAGTCAGCCGCTGGGAAGAGAGCCAGACGCTCAACCGATCGCTTTTGGGCTGGACCTCGTCGTCCCGAATGACGATCGAGCCGACGAAAGCTGCTCCGGCATCTCGCCCCGGAAACTGACGGAGTCTAGCTGCGTCGAAAACGACGACATCGTCGAAGCTGTCCCGCCGTGTCGGCTCCCACTCATCATCCTCCCCGATGAGCGCGCCAAACGCAGCCTTCTCAAGCCAACGGGATAGCTGATCGGCAATGCCGCGAATCCCCTGCAGGCGCATGAATTCCCGCGTCTGACCGTCGACATAGCACGGGACAGGCGGAATGGAGGACGGTCCGGGTCGGATATGCGGGTGACTTCGATCGAAATCATCCCGGAGACAGATCAGCGGCGCGTCCGCAGGGTAGGACTTGGTGAAAATGAAGGTGACCGGCTCGATCGCCTTCACGCCGTTGTCGCTGTGGCCCCGCGCTTTCCATCTGTTCGGAAGATTGGTATCGAAATCGACGATAACCCGAACGGCCCCGGCGGCAATTTGGGCAGCACCAACCGCGGTAACCCGCGGATGGTCGGCGAGTTGCCGCAGTGCGCGAGCAACGGATTCCCGCAGTTCCACGACTGCTCTCAACCGTGCTTGAACGGCTGCGAGCCGAGCGCCGTCGAACTTCCGCTGGCTGCGCCGGCGCCGCCCGCGATGTACGGGGCCGCGAGAGCCGACACCTTCTTCCGCTCGACTGGTCTCGGGCCGCCGGCTGTTACTTCGAGCTCATATGGGTCCGGCCCATTGATGTCAGCGAGACAGGTGAAGGAGCCGCTAGCTTCCTTGATGATCCCTTCATACTCGCGTTTCGCGCGGATGCACGGCGGGTCATCGTCATCGTCTTCAATGGGTTTGCTGCTTGCCAGCACTTCGGCACCCTGGCGGGTCTGGCTCAGCGCCAGGCGGGCCTTAGGGGACACCTGCGCGTCTTCTCCGAAATCAGACCAACTATCCCACGATAGGCTGTGCCAGGAACAGTGATGAGGGGACAGCAGGATATCGTATTCAAGCTCAGAGGGCTTGTTCTGATGCCTATCCCAGAGCTTCTCCCAAATCGCCACCTCGGCGTCTCCGCCCAAAAGGTACTTGGCAGCGTCCAGATAGCCTCCTGACGCCAACCACAGATTCAAGATGACGCTCGACTCGTTTTTCGAAAGGAGCTCTTCCTCCTCATCGTCGGTGGCGAGCATTGGTGCCAGGAGCGTGGCCTGGAACGTGGTGTCGAAAACCCCACAGATCTTTCGGAAAACCTCGTCGGTTTTCACGAGAATCGAGGTCAGGTCATCGGTCTTGCCGTCGATGTCCTCGCCCAGAATGAGAATGCGATCACCATCGGCAACGATCGCGCCGGAACGGAAGACAGCGACACGTCTCCGCGCTTCCGAGCACCAGGCCTTCGCGTCATCGCAGAGCTTATGATTCTTCGAAGCTCGCCGGAAAACGATGGGAGAACTCCACATCTCCCGGATCACGATCTTGTCGTCATCCTTGGACCAATCGCTCAGCGGGCCGAGATGGAAGTTCTCCCGGAGTCCTCGGCAGTGATCTTGATCGGGATGGGTCAGGAGGAAGGCATCAACATACAGACGCCCGTCGGAGTCGGGCTTCAACCGATCTCGAAGCTGTTCACCGACATCAGGGCGTTCGTCCGTAGGCTCGTCCGCTGCGCAGATATTGATATCGACGAGAATCTTCCGGCCTGACGCCGTTTCGATCAGCGTCATGTCGCCGTTGCCGACTTTAAAGTGCAGAGTCTTCGCTGCCATCGCTAGCTCCTGGAGCCTCAGGCTCTCAAACAATGTTCATTGAATGTTCCTGTTGCGATTTGGCGGCAAGACGATCTTCTGTCTCGCCGCCAAACTGCGGTCGTTATCTTCGCTCGCCGTCGGATGACCTCAATGGAGCCATCGTGACAAGTCGAACTGGTTATTCTGCAGTCCGGGAAATTACCTAAACGATTGCAATCTCTGCGCTATTCCCGTTCTTTCTTGCGGTTTGGGACAATTCATTTGGGGTTTCGCACTCATCATCAATACACGGAGTAACTAGCTACAGCCGGTCGTGCTCCCGCACGTGTTGCACTTCAGGCAGGTGCCGTTGCGGACCAAGGTGAAGTTGCCGCATTCGCCGCACGAGTCGCCGACATAACCCTTCATGATCGCTTCGGCGCGCCGCTCGGAGGCCGTCGGCTGGGCTGCCGGAGCGGCGAAGCCGAGCTTGGCCATTTCCGCCTCGCCATAGGTTTCCGGCTCCTCCTTCAGAGCCGTGGCGCCGGCGGTGGCGAGGCCGGTCGTGGAGGCGACCGAGCGGGCGACCGCGTCGTTCGCAGCATGGCTTCCCTGACCGCCGCCCTGGATGGCGAGCAGGTTCATCGGCTTGCCGCGGCGGAAGCCGGTCGAGGCGAGGGGGGTCGAGGTGATCGGAGCCGCGTCCGGCGCCTTGTCCTGGCCGACGCCGCCGCCCATCACGTCATGGCCGATCTCGCTCGGGTCGACATGGGCGAGGTCGTTGCGGCCGAGATAGGAGATCGCCAGCTCGCGGAAGACATAGTCGAGGATCGAGGTCGCGTTCTTGATCGACTGGTTGCCGGCAACGAAGCCCGAGGGCTCGAAGCGGGTGAAGGTGAAGGCCTCGACATACTCCTCCAGCGGCACGCCGTATTGCAGGCCGAGCGAGACCGCGATGGCGAAGTTGTTCATCATCGCCCGGAAGGCCGCGCCTTCCTTGTGCATGTCGATGAAGATCTCGCCGAGGCGCCCGTCCGAATACTCGCCGGTGTGGACATAGACCTTGTGGCCGCCGACCGTGGCCTTCTGGATGTAGCCGGTGCG
>WPCJ01372517.1_pt1 | contig 34693 bp, 37 predicted proteins | sample 5399831 | NCBI WGS metagenome assembly WPCJ01 (sample SAMN12869470, study PRJNA574797) | sludge metagenome | isolation source: wastewater treatment of pH10 | place: China:Beijing | collected 2019-05-20 | reverse complement strand
TTCAGCGCGGTCACGGCGATCGACAGTTCCGAGGAGGCCGTCACGTAGATGACCGCGGGCGGCGTGGCATGGGTAGACAGCTCGGCGAGCACGTCGAGCCCGGACGCCGTCCCGAGGTCGTGGTCGAGGATGATGACATCGATCCCGCCAGCTTGGGCACGCGACAGGCCCGCCTCGGCGGCCTCGACATGCTCGACGAGGTAGTTGTGGCGCGCGAGCATGCGCTGCACGAGCCGCCCCAGCGTGGCGTCGTCGTCGATATAGAGGACGTTGATCGGCCGGTTAGGCATCAGCGGTGGCCACGCAAGCCGGTCATGGCGTTTCCGGAACCTGGATGACGGAGAAGAACAGCCCGAGCTGGCGGATCGCATGGGCGAAGCCATCATAGTCCACGGGCTTAGTGATATAGACATTCGCGCCGAGATCGTAACAGCGTTGAATCTCGCGGCTGTCGTCGGTCGTGGTCAGCACGACGACCGGCGAGCGTTTCGTATGCGTGTTCGCCTTCACCTTCTCGAGGATGTCGACGCCGCCCATGTCGGGCAGGTTGAGGTCGAGCAGGATCAGGAGCTGGCGGCCGGCGCTGACGGTGCCGGAGCCGTCGGCGCCGAACAGGTAGTTCAGCGCATCCGTACCGTTGGCGAAGGGGATGATCTCGTTGCTGACGCCGGCGCGACGGATGTTCTTCTCGATGAGGCGGGCATGGCCTTCATCGTCCTCGATCATGATGATCGAGACGGGCTTTCCATTGGTCATCCTTCGGCACTCCGTCTGTCGGCCGCGAGATTGGGGGGCAGGGTCACGGTAAAGGTCGTGCCCTTCCCGAGTTCTGAGCGCACGGCGATGTCGCCGCCGAGATTGCGCACCATCGTGCGGACATGGGCGAGGCCGATGCCTTCGCCTGCCGTGTTCTGAGTGCCGGAGCGCCGGAACAGCTCGAAGATGCGCTCGTGATCCGTCGCCGCGATGCCGCGGCCATTGTCTTCGATCTCGATTTTCACCCAGCCGCGGCGCTCCCTGCGCGTGCGGACGGCGATCCGGATCGGGCGCTCCGGCGCCCTGTACTTGATGGCGTTGTCCAGGAGATTGCCCATGACCTGATCAAGCGAGAGGCGATCGCTCGTGATGCGGGGAACCTGCGAGTCGATCTCGATCCCGCCACCTTCCTCCGCACTTGCCTGATGATGGACTGCCGCTGCCGCGGTCTCGATGAGTGCGCTCAGATCGACGCTTTCAACCCGCAATTCACGCCGGCCCTCGCGCGAGATCTTGAGGATGGCGTTGATGAGGCCGTCCATCTTGCGCGTCGACGAGCGGATGAAGCCGATTGCCTCGGCGACATCGACGCGCAGCGCCTCTTCGGCCGCTGCCTTCTGCTCCGGGGAGGCTGTGCTTCCGGCGGTGACATAGGAGTCGATGGGCTTGAACATCGCCTCCAGTTCGCTGGTGAAGCCCATGATGTTGACCAGCGGGGCCCGCAGGTCATGCGTCACGATATAGGCGAAGCGCTGGACCTCCTCGTTCGCCTTGACGAGTGCGTCGGTGCGCTCGCGCACGCGCGCTTCGAGACCGACATTGAGCGTTTCGACTTCGCGGCGCGCGGCGACGAGTTCACGCGTATAGCCGATAATGGTCCAGCTCGCGGCGCCGGCCATGGCGAGGATCAGGATCGCGCCGATGGTCGTTGTCCAGCGCAACCTCGCCGAAGCGGTAAGCTGGGCATCGATCGCCTCCCCGAGCTCCTTTTCCGAGGTCTCGAGAATGGCGTTGAGATCGGTGCGCAGTTCGTCCATCAGGCGCTTGCCGGTGCCGTTGCGGACGAGATTCAGCGCGGTCTCGGTATCGCCTTTGCGGGTGGCTTCGACAGTTGCGGCCAGCTCTGCCATCTTTTGGTCGAGCTCTCTCGTCACCCGCTGCAGGAGGGGATCGATCTCGGGCAGCCTCGCTGCAGCCCGTTCAAGTCGGGCGCGCTGATCCGGAAGCCGTGAGACCGCGGCTTGATAGGGCGAAAGGTAGCTTTCGTCGCGCGTCAGCAGGTAGCCGCGCTGGCCTGTCTCGGCATCCTGCACCAGTGACAGCAGATCGGCAGTGGCGCTCCGGACCGCGCGTGTCGCCGTCACCTCGCCGAAATAGCGTTCGCTTGCGTTCGTCAACCACAGCGACGTCGCTACGATGGCGACCAGCACAGCGATGCCGATGGCCAGAAGCAGGGCGTTCGAGCGTTGGAAGAACGCCTGGGAGATAGGCATGCAGAGTACCAGAGGGTGAGCACCGATTTCGTGATCAAACCCCGCTTGAAAGCAATAGCAAATGACATTGCATTCCATGCAGTGCGTACATATTCGCCTCGCGCGCGAATCCGCGGTCGTTACAGAACTCGGTGCGGCGCCGTCCGCCCGTTTGGCCGGAGTAACGGGCCGGCAATGTCGGAAATCGCGTGGAAAAACAGGTTGCCTTCAACGCAGCGGCGCGTTTCGGGCGGCTCTATCGAAGCTGGTCCTGGAACAGGGCGAGAAACCGATCCTGATCCGGCAGGGCCTCCATCCGGAACAGCTCGCGATCCCGCGGCTGTTTTGCAGAAAGGCCTTCGGCCTTTTCGGGAAAGAACTGAATCGCTGGCGTCCCGACGATCCCGTAATGTGCGGCGAAGCGCTTTTCGGTGAATCGGGCCCCGTCGAAATCGGTCACCTCGCGAGAACCCAGAATGTTGAGGTGAAGAATGGCGAAATGGTCGCGGATATAGGCCTCGACCGCTGGGTCGGCCATGTAGACTTCATGCATGCGCCGGCAGGCGGGGCAGTTGCGCAGTCCCCACAGGATCGCGAAACGCTTGCCGTCCCGTGTGGCCGCGGCGAGATCGTCGGCGAGGTCGAGAAAGCTCTTCAGATACCAGTCGAATTCGTAGAGTCCATCCTCGCTGAGCCGTGCCTTGCCGAGGGCCGGAAGCAGGTCGGAGACGGCGAGGACTGCCCCCAGGGCCGGAGCAAGCAAGCGTCTACGGGTAATCATCGGCAGCCTCCCGCAGCAGTGTGGAAGTCTCTGGTATAAACATATGAATACGACTATGTTATCGGCATGATTGCAAGCTGGCTTCTTGGGTGCAAGAGCATTGCGGCAGCGGCCGTGCTGTCGGCTCTGTGCTGTGCCTCGGCAGGTGGCGCCGAACTCGCCGTATACCGGCGGGACGGGTGTCCGTACTGCGCCCGGTTTGAGCGCGAGGTCGCTCCGATCTATCCGAAGACGCGGCAAGGTGCGCTTGCGCCGCTCAAATGGGTTCAGCTTCCCGCCGGAGGCGTGCGGGGCGGTGGTCTCAAGGAACCGGTCATAGCGACACCGACCTTCGTGCTGTTCGAAGGCGGACGCGAGATCGGGCGCATCACCGGCTATCTGAACGACGACATGTTTTGGGGTTTGCTTGGATCGCTCGTTGCTGGCATTGACCGAAGCGAAGAAAATCCACGCCTTCAGGTGAATTCACGATGACTGCGATCGTCTCGAAGGTCCTAGAGGACGAGATGCGCGATGGCGCCGAGTTCTCCTTCGAGCTCGACCAGCTCATGCGGAAGGCGCGCAAGGCGAGCGACTTCCTCAAAGCCTTGTCACACGAGAACCGGCTTCTGCTGCTCTGTCTTCTGGCGGAACGCGAGCGCTCCGTGACCGAGCTGGAAAACCTGCTCTCGCTCCGCCAGCCGATGGTGTCCCAGCAGCTTGCACGGCTGCGACTCGATCAGTTGGTGACCACCCGTCGCGATGGCAAGACGATGTATTACAGCATCGCCAATGACGACGTTCGCCGCGTCGTGGCCTTGATCTACGACATCTTCTGCGGGGCCAACGCGGCCGACAATCCGAGGTCGTGACGAAGCCCGGCCCAGTTCTGCGAGAACCGCCATGACAGGTCTCTCGGTCTGGGCTTCGACACTGATCGGCGTCGTCGTCGGTGCCGCTTGCGGTTTCACGGTGCGTCGCGCGCGGCTGTGCTCCTTCGGAGCGATCGAGGACGCATGGATGGGCGGCGACACGCGCCGCCTGCGGATTTTCGGTCTCGCGCTGGCGATCGCGCTGATCGGCGCGCAGTCCCTGGTCGGGCTCGGCTGGCTCGATCCGTCGAACTCGACCTATGTGCAGCCGGCCTTGCCCTGGCTCTCGATCGTCGTCGGAAGCAGCATGTTCGGCCTCGGCATGGCGCTGGTAGGCACCTGCAGCTTCGGCTCGCTTGTGCGGCTGGGTTCGGGGGACCTGCGCAGCCTGATCGTGATGATGGTGTTCGGGTCGGTCGCCTATGCGACGCTGCGCGGCATGCTGGCGCCGGTCAGGATCGAAATCCTCGAAAAGGTCGCGTGGCCCGTTCCCGGCGGCCTGAAAGGCGATTTCAACAGTGTGCTTGCCTATCTCGGCGCACCGCATTCCCGCCTGGCGCTCACGGCCATAGCGGTGCTGGTGCTGGTGGCGGCAGTCGCGGTCGATTCGAGGCTGCGCCGGTCGCCGCGCCTGTTGATGGCCGGCGCGACATTGGGCCTCGGCGTGGTGGCGGGGTGGTGGGTTACAGGAGTTGCGGTCGATGCCTTCGATCATGTTCCGCGGGCACAGAGCCTGACATTCGTCTCCCCGGTCGGGCGCGCCCTCTATGCCGTTCTGTCAGTGCCGGCCGCCTTGCTCGAATTCGGCATCGGGGCACTTGTCGGGGTTGTATCTGGGTCCTTTCTGTCCGCCCTCTACGATCGGGAGTTCCGCTGGGAGGCCTTCGACGACGACCGGGAAATGAGACGTCACCTCGTCGGTGCGGTGCTGATGGGAGGCGGCGGCGTGCTGGCCGGTGGCTGCACGATCGGCCAGGGGATATCTGCGGGATCGATGATGGCGCTGTCCTGGCCGATATCCGTCGCCGGCATGATGGTCGGAGCGCGAATCGGCATCGCCTTTCTGATGGAAGGCTCGCTCAGGGGCCTCTTGCAGAGACGTTGAGCGGATGGATTGCGGCCTAGATCGTGGATGATCGGCGCCGGACGAGCGCGGACCGGCGATCAAGTTTCGCGGCGAAGATTGAAATATTCATTTATTCAGATATATGATTATAATACGCCGCCAATGGCTCTCCAGGCCGGAACGTTAGGTATGTTTGCGACACCCGATATCGCCTCGGTCGGTTCCGGCTCACTTGTCGGTTTCGTGCTCGGTCTCATTGGCGGCGGCGGTTCGATCCTTGCCGTCCCGCTGCTCGTCTATGTCGTGGGAGTCGCTTCGCCGCATGTTGCCATCGGCACCAGCTCGGTCGCCGTGGCACTCAGCGCATTCTCCAATCTGATTGGCCATGCACGGGCCGGCAACGTTCGTTGGCCCTGTGCTCTTGTCTTCTCGGCGGCTGGCATTGCCGGCGCGGCGGCGGGGTCGTCTCTCGGCAAGCGCTTCGATGGGCAGAAGCTGCTTCTCCTCTTTGGTTTTCTGATGCTCGTCATCGCGTTCATGATGCTCGTTCGCCGGCAGGAGCACGGCGCGCGGTTCCAGCCGCTCTGCAGGGCGACCGCTGCGACCCTGCTGCCGCGACTGCTCGGAACGGGCGGCCTTGTCGGCGGCCTCTCGGGCTTTTTCGGTATTGGCGGCGGCTTCCTGATCGTGCCCGGGCTGATGGGTGCCGCGCATATGCCGATGATCGCGGCCATCGGCTCGTCGCTGGTCGCCGTCACGGCTTTCGGAATCACGACGGCGGTCTCCTATGCGCTCTCCGGCCTTGTCGATTGGCACATCGCGCTTCTGTTCGTTGCCGGTGGCGTGGCCGGCGGCATCGGCGGCACGCTGCTGGCTCAGCGGCTTTCGACCCGGAAGGCGGCGCTGACGCGCGTCTTCGCGGGCATCGTCGCGCTCGTCGGTCTCTATGTCGTTTGGCGCGGATACGCGGCCGTCATGGCCTGAGCAGCCGCGCCTGAAGGAGGGCAACATGAACCGCAGAACCATCCTGTCGCTTGCGAGCGTCGCGGCCGCCGGTGCGATCGCAGGCCGGGCATATGCCCAGCAGCCGGCTGCTCCACGGGCTGACGCGGTGCCAGGGAGCGTCCCCAAGCCGAAGCAGACCTCGCTCGGCCTTTACATGACGCCGCGCGAAGCGGCGGATGTGATGGCGAGGGATGGCACCAGGACGCTGTTCGTCGACGTGCGCACGCGGGCGGAAATGATGTTCACCGGCTGGGCGCCGCTGATCGACGGCAACGTGCCGTTCGTGGAGGTCACCGAGTTCTGGGACTGGGACGACAAGGAAAACCGCTACAAGCTCGAGCCGAACGCCACCTTCTCCCAGGGTGTCGGCCGTCTGCTCGCCGCGAAAGGTTTGGCCAGAACGGACCGGGTCATCCTGATGTGCCGTTCGGGCGATCGTTCGGCGCGGGCGGCGGACAAGCTGGCGGAGGCTGGCTACACGCAGGTCTACAGTCAATATGAGGGCTTCGAAGGCGACATGTCCCCGGCGGGACATCGAAACGTCAACGGCTGGCGGAATGCCGGGCTACCCTGGACCTACAAGCCCGACAAGGCGAAGTTCTATCTTGGCATTGGCGGCTGAGGGCCGATCATCCCTCTGCGGGCCGCTCGCACGGGCTTGCGTCGGGACGATCGGGATCGTGAGTCAGGCACCGACGAAACGATAGGCCGTTCCTTGCCGTTCGACGCGTCCTGCGGCGCCGGGCAGGTGGTAGCCGATCGCTCGCGCGCCGCTCCGGCTCAATTCGTCGAGCAGCCGATGGCGGGCCGCGACGGCCTGCTCGGCATCCTGATCCGACGCCGGCCGCCAGTCGGGATGCGCGAAGGAGATCCGCGGATGGGTGAGGGCATCGCCCAGCACCATCACTGGGCCTTCAGCCAGCGCGAGCGCAAAGGAGACATGGCCCGGCGTGTGCCCGGCCGTGTCGATGGCGGCGATGCCCGGCAGCCATTCGAGCCCCGGTTCCATCCGCTCCAACCGGTCACCTAAGCCCTTCGCGATGCGTTGCGCCCCGGCGGCGAAGGCGTGCCGGTCCGCCGGCAGACGGTCGTAGACCTTGGCGCCGGTCCAGAAATCGACCTCACGGCCCGCGGCGAGCCAGCGCGCATTGGGAAAGAGCGGGCTGTCGAATTCATCGAGCGCCCCCCAGAAATGATCGGGGTGAAGATGGGTGAACAGCACATGCGTCACCGCTTCGGGCTCGATGCCGGCGGCGCGCAGACTGTCCTGCAGCTGGCCTGTACCGGGCAGGAAATTGGCTCCTGCCCCGCAATCGAACAGAATCAGCTCCTTGCCGCGTCGCAGACAGGTGACGTTGAGGGGCGTCCGGAAAGGATCGGACGGACCCGCCTGCGCGGTGATCTCGGCGGCCGGCACGTCGCGGGCCAGGGTCGACAGCGGCATCTCGAAGCCGCCGTCGCTCAGGATGGTGATTCGCTCCGCCTCGGAGCCGAGCGTGGTGACCACCTGTGCCCGCGCCGGGGCGGCAAGGCCTGCAACCCCGGCGGCAAGGATAAAGCGACGCGTCAGCATGCCCGACCTATTTGTTGACCGGAGATTCTGGGTCGAACAGATAGGCCATCACGTCCTTGATCTGCTCCACGCTCAGCACCTTGTTGACGCCGAAGCGCGGCATGTTCGAGCAGGCCACGGCCGCCATCGAATCATAGACCTTGGTGTAGGCGTCCTTGATGCTCTCGGGATCGTATTTGCGATCCTTGCCATAGGCGGAGAGGCTCGGGCCCAGCGTGCCGTAGCTCACCTCCTTGGGGTCGAGCTGGTGGCAGGCGAAGCAGTTCCCGCCCGAAACCGTTCCCGGCGGATCGGAAAACTGGCCGCCGCGGCCATTGTTCGCGACCTGATAGCCCTTCTTCCAGTCGCCGAGGAACTTGCCGTCGGCCGGATAGGCCACGCGGGCCGCCTCGCGTTTCAGCATCTCCTCGGACTGCGCCGAGGAGGGGGTGTTGCGCGTCGCATTGCAGACCGCGAGCGTTTCGTCCGGCTTGATGCGGGCCTGCCATTCGGGGGAGGCCTTGCCGAAGGTCGACTTGATGTAGGCGTCGATGACCGCCTGGCTCGGGCGATCCTGGGCGCAGGCCTGGCCGGCGACGAGGAGACCGGCTGCGAGGGTGATGGTGAGCTTCAGCATCGTCAGGTCCTCACCGCTTGATCGACGGAACGTTGATCTCGCCGCCTTCCGCCCGGGTTTCCAGGAAGACGGTGAGGGCGGTCAGCGCGTCCGAGCCATATTCCGGAACGGGCCAGCGCTGCTGGCGATAGCAGTCCCAGAGCCGATGCTGCATGGTGCGCAGCGCGCTCTGCGAGACGCGATAGGTCGGCCACGAGGCCATCGTCTCCTGCGCGGCCTTACCCTTGACCGAGAGGTTGGGCAGGCCTTGCAGGCGGATGCGCTTGCCTTCTTCGGCATGGCAGGTGGCGCAGGAGAAATCGTTGACGCCGCCGCGGGTGTAGAACAGCGCTTCGCCGACGGCGGCGGCCTCCTTCTCCTTCGGATGGGAGAGCGGCGGCGCAATCTTCATTCCGTTCGACTTGTTGGCGATGAAGGCGACCAGATCCTCCATGTCCGAGGCCTTGCCCGGGCCGGAGAAGCGGCGGGCGACGACATCCTTGGTGTCGAGGCCCTGCACCTTGTCCATGCACCAGAGAAGGCGCTGTTCCAGATCCATGACCTTGTCGCTGTCGGCGAAGTAACGGGGGAGCTTGGCATAGGCGCCGTCCAGCTTTCCGGGGCCTTCGCCGAGATCGCAGCCTTCGAGCGAGACGCTCTTCGGTCCCCGTGCTTCGCTCCACAGCACCTCGCCGCGGTCGACGGCGAGGAAGCCCGGATTCGAGAACGGGTCTGACAGCATCTGCCGGTAACGCTCGATCTCCTTCTCGCTGTCGTCCGGCGGCGACTGCGCGGCCAGACGGGTGCCTGCCAGGCCCATGGCAGCTATCAGTGCGGCTGCCGCAATCAGCGGAATCCTCATTCCTCGCCCTTTCGTTTCCCCATCAGCCGCTTATGCTGCGGCTTGGCGCAAAGCCGTTCCGGGCTTTACATTCAAAAAAAACAATATAACGATACGTGCAAATGATGTGCGGCGATCGGTCGCTTCGTCAAGCTATAAAAATCGACCAGTTCCAGGGAGGAACACGCATGAACAAGGGCCTTTCAGGGCTGTCACGCCGCGATGCCGTTCGGGCTGCGGCCCTGGCTTTCGCTGTCGGGGCGATCTCACCGCGGCTGGCCTTCGCCGATGAGAAGGCCGTCGCGGCCGAAATCAAGAAACTCTACGGCGACAAGAAGGTGGCCGAGGGGAAGATCAAGCTCGACGTTCCCGAAATCGCGGAGAACGGCCTCGTCGTCCCGGTCAATGTCGAGATCGAGAGCCCAATGACGGAGGCCGATTACGTCAAGGCCGTGCACGTCTTCGCCGACGGCAATCCGCAGCCGGGCATCGTCAGCTACCAGTTCACGCCCGCTTGCGGAAAGGCTTCCGCGGCGACCCGAATGCGCCTCGCGCAGACGCAGGACGTGATCTGCATCGCCGAGATGTCGAATGGCGATCTCTACTCGGCCAAGGCCAACGTCAAGGTCACGATCGGCGGCTGCGGCGGCTGACTGGCCGCCCTCCAGCTTGATCAGAAAACCAAGAAGGCGAGGAAACCCATGACCACGAAGCCCACGCCCCGGGTGCGCGTTCCCGCGAAGGCCGCCGCCGGCGAGATGATCGAGATCAAGACCCTGATCTCGCACGAGATGGAATCCGGCCAGCGCAAGGACTCCAAGGGCGAGACCATCCCGCGCAAGATCATCAACAAGTTCACGGCGAGCTTCAACGGCAAGCCCGTCTTCGTCGCGGACTGGAATCCGGCGATCTCGGCGAATCCCTACCAGTCCTTCTTCTTCAAGGCGGCCGAGTCCGGTGAGTTCACTTTCGCCTGGAAGGACGACGACGGCTCCGAATACACCGCCAAGAGCAAGCTGACGGTGGGCTGACGCCCGCTTTCCGCCCGGCGGGCGCGAGGGTGCAGCGCCGGGCCCATGCCTGACAATCCGATCACTTTCCGGGGCGCGGCATGCGCGTGCCCGAAGGATGAGTCATGATCTCGAGACGCGAATTCCTGCAGGCGACTGCCGTCGCCGGGGCATTGACCGTATCCGGTGGGCTGGGGCCGCTCGGGCGCGCCGCTGCCCAGCAGAGACTCTCGCAGGCCGACATCCTGCGCTTCGATCCGCTCGGTACGGTCACGATCCTCTATCTCGCCGACATCCATGCGCAGCTCATGCCGCTGCATTTCCGCGAGCCGTCGGTCAATCTCGGCGTCGGGGAGGTCAAGGGCCTGCCGCCGCATCTGACCGATCAGGCCTTCCGCGACCATTTCAAGGTGGCGGCCGGCACGCCGGATGCCTTCGCGCTGACCTCCGACGATTTCGTCCAGCTCGCGCGCAACTACGGCCGGATGGGCGGTCTCGACCGGGTGGCCACGCTGGTGAAGGCGATTCGCGCCGAGCGCGGCGACGACAAGGTGCTGCTGCTCGATGGCGGCGATACCTGGCAGGGTAGCTGGAGCGCGCTCAAGACCAAGGGCCAGGACATGGTCGATGCCATGTCCGCCCTGAAGCTCGATGCGATGACCTCGCATTGGGAGTTCACGCTCGGCGCGGACCGCGTCAAGGAGATCGTCGAGGCCGCTCCCTTCGCCTTCCTCGCCCAGAACATCCGCGACAAGGAATGGAACGAGCCGGTCTTTCCGCCGCGCAAGGTCTTCGAGAAGGGGGGCGCCCAGGTCGCGGTCATCGGTCAGGCTTTGCCGCGCACCGCTGTCGCCAATCCGCGCTGGATGTTCCCGGACTGGGAGTTCGGCATCCGCGAGGAGGAGCTGCAGAAGCAGGTCGAGGAGGCGCGTGCCGAGGGCGCGGGCGTGGTGGTGCTGCTGTCGCATGACGGCTTCGATGTCGACCGCAAGCTCGCCTCGCGGGTGAAGGGCATCGATATCATCCTGACCGCCCATACCCATGACGCCATGCCGGGTCTGGTCCGGGTCGGGGACACGGTCCTCGTCGCCACCGGCTCGCATGGCAAGTTCCTGTCGCGGCTCGATATCGCGGTGAAGGACGGCAAGGTCTCCGATATCCGCTTCAAGCTGATGCCGGTCTTTGCCGATGCGATCACGCCCGATGCCGAGATGGCGGCCCTGATCAGGAAGGCCCGCGAGCCCTTTGCCGCGGATCTCGCCCGGGAGATCGGCCGTACGGATTCGCTGCTCTATCGGCGCGGCAATTTCAACGGCACCTTCGACGACCTGATCTGCGCCGCGATGATGGAGCAGCGCGATGCCGAGATCACGCTGTCGCCCGGCTTCCGCTGGGGCGGCACGCTCCTGCCGGACGATCCCATCACCTGGGAGGCGATCACCAACGCCACCGCCATCACCTATCCGAACTGCTACCGGATGGAGATGACTGGCCAGCAGTTGAAGGACGTGCTCGAGGACGTCGCCGACAACATCTTCCATCCCGATCCGTATTTTCAGGGCGGCGGCGACATGGTCCGCGTCGGCGGCATGGGCTACGCGATCGACATCGCCCGGCCGATGGGCAGCCGCATCTCGGAACTGACCCATCTGAAGACGGGGCAGCCGATCGAGGCCGGCAAGCGCTATGTCGTTTCGGGCTGGGCCAGCGTCAACGAAGGCACGCAGGGCCCGCCGATCTGGGACGTCGTGCGCGATCACGTCGCCAAGGCCAAGACCATTTCCCTCAAGCCGAACACCGCGGTGAAGGTCAGCGGCGCCTGAGCGCCGCCGTGCCGCATCGCCCCGCAATCGGAGGACATGAGACGATGACCTCGCATCGAGACGATCCGGCCCCGAGCCGGCGCCGCTTCCTGGGTGGCGCGGCCCTGGCCGGTGCAGGCCTCGTCACGGCCGGTTCCGCCCGCGCCGAGGCAGGCAAGCCCGATCCCCTGATCACCGACGTCCAGGACTGGAACCGCTATCTCGGCGAAGGGGTCGACAAGCACCCCTACGGCGTGCCCTCGCGTTACGAGAAGAACGTGATCCGGCGCGACGTGCCATGGCTGACGGCTTCGCCGGAATCCTCGGTGAATTTCACGCCGCTGCACGACCTCGACGGGATCATCACGCCCTCCGGTCTGTGCTTCGAGCGCCACCACGGCGGGATCGCCGATATCGACCCGGCCAATCACCGCCTGATGATCCACGGTCTCGTCGAGAAGCCGCTCGTCTTCACCATGGAGGACATCAGGCGGATGCCGCGCGAGAACCGCGTCTACTTCCTGGAATGCGCGGCGAATTCCGGCATGGAATGGCGCGGTTCGCAGCTCAACGGCTGCCAGTTCACGCACGGCATGGTCCATAACGTCATGTATACCGGCGTGCCGCTGCGGGTGATCCTGGCCGAGGCCGGCCTGAAGCCGAAGGCGAAATGGCTGATGCTGGAGGGCGCCGATTCCTCCGGCATGAACCGCTCGCTGCCGCTGGAGAAGGCGCTCGACGACGTGCTGATCGCCTTCGCCATGAACGGCGAGGCGCTGCGGCCGGAGCAGGGCTATCCGTTGCGCGCGGTCATCCCGGGCTGGGAGGGCAATCTCTGGGTCAAGTGGCTGCGCCGCATCGAGGTCGGCGACATGCCCTGGATGGCGCGCGAGGAGACCTCGAAATATACCGACCTCCTGGCCGACGGGCGCTCGCGCCGCTTCACCTTCTTCATGGATGCCAAGTCGGTCGTCACCAACCCGTCGCCGCAGGCGCCCCTGAGGCACAAGGGCCGCAATGTGCTCTCGGGCCTAGCCTGGTCCGGCCGCGGCACGATCAAGCGCGTCGACGTCACGCTCGACGGCGGCAAGAACTGGCAGAGCGCGCGGATCGACGGGCCGGTGCTCGACAAGTCCCTGACCCGATTCTACGTCGATTTCGACTGGAACGGCGGGGAGTTGCTGGTGCAGTCGCGGGCGATGGACTCCACCGGCTATCTTCAGCCGACCAAGGAGGAGCTGCGCAAGATCCGCGGCGCCAATTCGATCTATCACAACAACGGCATCCAGACCTGGCATGTGAAGCCGAACGGGGAGACCGAGAATGTCGAAATCTCCTAGGATCGCGCTGCTGGTCGGAGCCGCCGGGCTTGCCGTCGCTCTGGTCGGGCCGCTCCTGGCGCAGCCGGCGCCCAAGAACCACGCGCCGGCTAAGCCTCCTCATGCTGCGCAGGCCGCTGCTCCGGTCGCCCCGGCCGCAGCCCCGAAGCTCGGGCTGGGGCGCGAGGCGCTGCCCGCGGAGATCAAGGCATGGTCGATCGGTGTGCGGCCGGACGGGCAGGGCCTGCCTCCTGGCAAGGGTACGGTCCGGCAGGGCGACGAACTCTTCCAGGCGCAATGCGCGGCCTGTCATGGCGAGTTCGGGCAGGGCAACGGGCGCTGGCCGGTCCTGGCCGGCGGGCAGGGGTCGCTCAAGGACGATCGGCCGGAGAAGACGATCGGCTCGTTCTGGCCGGATCTCTCCACGGTCTTCGACTATATCCAGCGCGCCATGCCCTATGGCAACGCGCAGTCGTTGCAGCCGGACGAGGTCTATGCCCTGACGGCCTATCTCCTCTATCTCAACGACATCGTGAAGGATGAGGATTTCGAGCTTTCGGACAATAACTTCACCTCGATCAAGCTGCCCAATGCCGCGGCCTTCTACGACGACGATCGCGAGACGACCGAGAAGGCGTTCTGGGGCAAGCAGCCCTGCATGAAGGACTGCAAGAGCGAGGTGAAGATCACCGGCCGCGCCGCTGTGCTCGACGTCACCCCGGACTCCAAGACGGCGCCGAAGGTGGATTGATGCCGGGCCCCCAAGCAGGATCGGGCTGGATGAGTTTCGCTGCGGTTGCCGCGGGGCTCGCCGCGGCCCCGGCCCATGCGGCGGCCGACCGGGCGCTCGGGGAATATCTCTCGGCCGAGTGCGCGACCTGCCATGCGGGCACCGCGCCGAAGGCCGGCGCCATACCAACGCTCGCGGGGATGCCCGCCGACCAGTTCACCGCGCTGATCATGACGTATCGCAGCGGTATTCGCGACAATGCCGCGATGCGTAACATCGCGAAGCAGCTTTCGGAAGAGGATGTCGCGGCCTTGGCCGCCTATTACGAGGGGCTGAAAGCCCCCTGACCGTCGATATGCGGCGGCAAACAGGGAGGAAATGATGACGCACAACGCAGTGATACCCTCGCGCCGCGGCCTGCTCGGGGCTGCCGGCGCCGGTCTCGCGGTCGCGGCCAGCTCCGCCGTGGCGGCTCCAAAGGCGCTCGATCTCGCGGACATCAAGAAGGAGGCCGATATCGCCTGCGTCTACCACTGCGACTTCGGTGACGCGGCCAGGTTCGACCAGATGCTGACCAATATCGCGAACCATTATTCGGCGTATGGTGCCGATCCGTTCGCGTTGCAGCTCGCCATCGTCGCGCATGGCGCAGGCGTGAAGTTCTTCCTGAAGGACCTCGAGGCGACCGCCTGGGCGGGTGACGGCGCCGCGCTGAAGTCGTTCGAGCGGGTCGAGGGGCTCGCGAAGAACGGCCTCAAGATTCATCTGTGCGAAATCACCTTCCAGCGGAACAAAATCGACAAGGCGAACGCGAGGGATTTCCCCTTCATCAGCTTCGTTCCCTCCGGCGTCGCGGCAGTCGCGGTGCTGCAGGCGAAGGGCTTCTCCTATCTGAAGATCGCATGAGGACGCCATGAAACTCGATCGACGAACGGTTCTGCGCTCCGGGCTGGCGGCTGCGGCGACGCTGGCGGCGCCGGCCGTGCTCGGCCAGGCCAAACCACGCATCGTGGTGATCGGCGGCGGCGCGGGCGGCGCCACTGCGGCACGCTATCTCGCCAAGGATTCGAACGGCGCATGGGCCGTGACGCTCGTCGAGGAGAATGAGGTCTATCACACCTGCTTCCACTCGAATCTCTACCTCGGAGGTTTCAAATCCTACGGGGAGATCACGCACCGCTACGATGCGTTGACGGATCGATACGGCGTTGCGCTCGCCCGGGCGCGGGCCATGCGGATCGACCGGGACAAACGCGAGGTCGTTCTCGCGCAGGGACAGCGCCTGCCTTACGACCGCCTCGTCGTCTCGCCCGGCATCGACCTCAAATATGATTCCGTGCCCGGCTGGTCGAAGGCGGCCGAGGAGACCATGCCGCATGGCTGGAAACCCGGCCCGCAGACGCAGCTCATCAAACGGAAGCTGGATGCTGTGCCTAATGGCGGAACGATCGTGATGATCGCGCCGCCCAATCCCTATCGCTGCCCGCCGGGGCCTTACGAGCGCGCCTCGATGTTCGCCCATGTGCTGAAGAGCACCGGGCGCGGCGACGCCAGGATCGTGATCCTTGACCCCAAGGAGAGTTTCTCCAAGCAGGGCGTCTTCCAGGAAGGCTGGGAGAAGCACTACGGCACGATGATCGAATGGCTCGGGCCGAAGGTGCATGACGGAATCAAATCGGTCGATCCCGCGACGAATACCGTCGTCACCGGTTTCGAGACGTATCGTGACTGCGCCCTCGTCAATGTCGTGCCGGCACAGATGGCCGGTGAGATCGCCCGCAATGCGGGGCTCGCACCGGAGGGCGGCTATTGTGCCATCGATCCGGCGACGATGAAGTCGACGGTCGATGCGAATATCCATGTTCTGGGGGATGCCTGCATCGCCGGCGATATGCCGAAATCGGCCTTCGCCGCCAACAGCCAGGCCAAGGTCGCCGCGATGACGATCCGGGCGGAGCTGGCGGGGGCACGCAGCTTCCCGCCGCGCTACCTCAACACCTGCTGGTCGCTGGTCGATGCCGATGATGCGATCAAGGTCGGTGGCCGTTACGAGCCGCGCGACGGCCGCATCGCGGCAGTCGAAACCTTCGTCTCCCAGAAAGACGAGCCCGCTGATCAGCGCCGGCAGAACCAGGCCGAGAACCTCGGCTGGTACGCTGCGATCACCGCGGACATGTTCGGGTAGCGTATTTTCGAGTGAGGCGGACACCCGTTCGCGAAGACAATGCGACAAAACTGGACCGGCTCTGGCCGCTGGACATCAATGCTCGTGGATTGAAGCTCAGGGAACTACGCATGAAGATTTTGACTTCCGTGACCCTCCTGCTCGCCTTGGCGACCGTTCATGTCGCCAAGGCGCAGGACATCGCCGCCGGCGAGCGTTCATTCAACAAATGCCGCGCCTGTCATCAGGTCGGTGAAACCGCGAAGAACGGCGTCGGCCCGCAGTTGAATGGCTTGTTCGGGCGCCATACCGGCGCCGTCGAGGGCTATAGCTACTCGGCAGCGAACAAGGCCGCGAATCTGAACTGGGATGAGGCGATCTTCGCGGAATACATCAAGGATCCGAAAGCGAAGATCCCGGGCACCAAGATGGTCTTCGCCGGGATCAAGAACGAGAAGGAAGTCGCGGACCTGACGGCCTTCCTCAAGCAGTTCGGCAAGGACGGCAAAAAAATGTGAGGCTCGTCGCTTCGGCGGCGATTAATTCGAAATTAGCGAATTTATGAATATGTTTCCTTGCGGCAGGTGGGGAAACGTCATGTTGGCTGCTGAAATCGGCAAGGGACGACAGGCAAGGCTCGGCATAGGAGGGGTGCTGGGGGTGGCGTTGACGGCGGCCGTTGCCATCGTCGCCGCTGCGGGCGCCCTATCGACGCAGTTGCTCGGCAACCGCATTCTGCATGAGACGATCAACCGTGAAATGGCTGGCGCGCGCGACAGCCTGTTGACCAGTCTGGAGGGGGAAGCCAAGCGCGCGCTGTCCATGGCGCATATGATCGCGCGCAATGCACAGGTTCAGTCTCAGTTCGCCATGGGCGACCGGGCTGCGCTCTCTGCCGCGATGGTCCCCGGTTTCCCTGCATTGAAGGAGGCCGATGGCGTTACGCAGCTTCAGTTCCATCTGGCGCCTGCGACCTCGTTCCTGCGTGTGCACAGACCCGAGAAGTTCGGCGACGATCTCGCTTCTTTCCGCTTCACGGTCGTGGAGGCGAACAAGACGGGCAAGCCCGTCCATGGTCTCGAGAACGGTGTCGAAGGCTTGGGTGTCCGTGGTGTGGTCCCGGTTGCATCGGCCGCCGGAAAGCAGATCGGTACGGTCGAAATCGGGCTAAGCTTCGGGCAGCCTTTCTTCGACAGGTTCAAGAAGACGTTCCGGCAGGACATCGCCTTCTTCCTTCTTGCGGACGGCAAGTTGAAGCGCTTCGCCTCGACGCTGCCGGACGATTTCCAGCTCTCGGAGGCCATGCTTCGGCGAGGCATCGAGGGCGTAACCGATATCGAGCACGCCCGGATAGCCGGGCGCGACAGCGCGCTGGTTTACGCTCCGGTCCGGGACTATCGCGGCGACGTCATCGGTGTCTATGCGCTCGCCTCGGACGTATCGAGCTTCAGTTCGATCATGGATGCCGCCAAGCTCGCCTCGATCGGCATTGCACTCGTCAGCTTGATGGCGGCGCTGGGTTGTGCCTGGCTGTTGCGTCGCTGGATCGCGGCGCCGATCCGCGGCATGACCCGCACGATGACGCAACTGGCCGGCGGCGACAGGGCGGTGGAAATCCCGTCGCTGTCTCGCCGCGACGAGATCGGCGAGATGGCTCGCGCGGTCGAATCCTTCAAGCTCGCCGCGGTCGAGAATGAGCGCCTGCAGCTCGCGCAGAAGGAGGCCGAGCGCGAGATCGACGGTCAACGCCGCTCGGCGGACGAGCAGCAACTGCGAAACGAGGCGGAGCGCCAGCAGGCGATGGTTCAGCTCGGTCTTGTCGTCGATGCGCTCGGCGAGGCGCTGGCGGCGCTGGCCAACGGCGATCTGAGCGGACGAATTTCCGCCGAGTTCTCGGCCGAGTACGTCAAGCTCAAGGATGATTTCAACGCCGCTATCGCCAAGCTTCAGGAAACGATGCGGCAGATTGCGCAGAATACCGACAGCATGAAGGCGGGATCGACGGAAATCCGTCAGGCGGCGGACGATCTCGCCAGCCGCACCGAGCAGCAGGCCTCTTCCGTGGAGGAGACCGCGACGGCGCTCGACCAACTCACCGCCACGGTGCGTCAGACTGCCGAGAGCGCGCGTCTCGCGAACCAAGCGACGGAGCAGGTCAAAGGCGAGGCCGAGCAATCGACCAGTATCGTCCGCGATGCCGTGATCGCGATGGGAGGCATCGAAAAGTCGGCACAGGAAATCGCGCAGATCGTCGGGTTGATCGACGAGATCGCCTTCCAGACGAATTTGCTGGCGCTCAATGCCAGTGTCGAGGCCGCGCGGGCCGGCGATGCCGGAAAGGGTTTCGCGGTCGTCGCCTCGGAAGTGCGCGCCCTGGCGCAACGCTCGGCCACCGCGGCCAAAGAGATCAAGGTCCTGATCGACGCCTCGACCCTCGAGGTCGAGAAAGGGGTCGATCTCGTCGGGCAGACAGGCGGGGCGCTTCAGCGCATGGCGACGGAGATTGCGCGCGCCACCGATCTCGTCGCAGAGATCGCCGGCGCCGCGCAGGAACAGGCCTCCGGCCTTCAGGAGGTCAACTCGGCCGTCGGCGAGATGGATCAGGCGACGCAGCAGAACGCCGCAATGGCGGAGCAGTCGACGGCCGCGGCCCATTCTCTCGCGGTGGAGGCAGATAAACTCGCGGCTTTGGTTTCGTTCTTCAAGCTGGACCGAGGCTCTGTCTCAAGCGGAAAGCCGGTGGAACTGCCGCAAGACAGAGCTGCCTGAGCACGTCTGGCCGTGCCCTGCGGGCACGTTCCGGCCGGCGGCGAAACCGTGGGGAGGCTCGACAGCGTCACCTTGCGATCCCGCCGAATGCGGCAACGCTGGTTTGCGCGTCGGGGGCGAACGAGCGGCTTTGCCTGGCCCGCGCCCCGCGCGCTCGATCATCCCGATCGAGTTTGACGGGTTGCTTTTCCCAGAGCTGCGCAAGGTTGACGGAAGAGCTGCCCGATGCAGGCGATCGCCGCTCCTGAATGCAGGATTTGCATGCAAGGCGCCCCACTTCCCGTCCTTTGCATTGGACGCGCGAAGGTACTGGGGCGATAAGGTCAACCAGAAAACCGAGGTGACTTTTCCCATGAATCTGGCTCGCTTTCCCCGCGTCTCGCTGGCGCATCTGCCGACTCCTCTGGAGCGGCTCGACAATCTGACGCGGGAGCTCAACGGTCCGGAAATCTGGATCAAGCGCGACGATTGCACGGGGCTTTCGACGGGCGGCAACAAGACCCGCAAGCTCGAGTATCTGATGGCGGCGGCTCAGGCCGAGGGTGCCGATACCGTGGTGACGCAGGGCGCGACCCAGTCCAACCATGCGCGCCAGACCGCAGCGGCGGCAGCCAGGCTCGGCATGGCCTGCCACGTGCTGCTGGAGGACCGTACCGGCAAGACCGATTTCGACTATACGCAGAACGCCAACGTCCTGTTCGACGTTCTCCATGGTGCGGTCATCGAGCGCTGCGGGCCGAACCCGGACATGAATGGCGAGCTGGCCAAGCTTGGCGCGAAGCTCACGGCATCCGGCCGCAAGGTCTATTGCATTCCCGGCGGTGGTTCGAATCCGACCGGCGCGCTCGGCTATGTCAATGCGGCGCTGGAACTGGTGATGCAGGCGAACACGGCCAGCCTCAAGGTCGATCACCTCGTCCATGCGACGGGTAGCTCAGGTACGCAGGCCGGTCTGATCGCCGGGCTCGCTGGCGTGCATAGCGACATCAGGTTGCTCGGCATCGGCGTTCGGGCGCCGAAGGACAGGCAGGAGGAGAACGTCTTCAAGCTGGGCTGCGCCACGGCGGAGCTGCTCGGCATGCCTGGTGCGGTCAAGCGCGAGCATGTCGTGGCAAACTGTGACTATGTCGGTGAAGGATATGGTTTTCCGGCGCCGGGTACGATCGAGGCGATCCGCATGCTGGCCGCGCTCGACGGCATCCTGCTCGATCCGGTTTATTCCGGAAAGGGTATGGCCGGATTGATCGACCTGGTGCGGAAGGGGCAATTCCGCAAGGGCGAGACTGTCGTCTTCCTTCATACCGGCGGCCAGATCGGGCTCACCGCCTATCCGCGGGAATTCCTGACCAATGGCTGAGCCGTCCCAGGCGAGGCCGGCGGTCGTCGGCATTCTGGGTGGCATGGGGCCGGAAGCGACGGTCGACCTGATGCGGCGCGTCATCGCGGCGACGCCGGCGCGAGATGACGTCGACCATGTTCACATGCTGGTCGACAACAATCCGGGGGTGCCGTCGCGTATCGCGGCGCTGATCGACGGGACGGGTGCGAGCCCCCTTCCCGAGCTGGTTCGCATGGCCAAAGGTCTCGCCGCGAATGGCGCCACGATGCTCGCCATGCCATGCAACACCGCGCATTATTATGCCGACGGCCTCGTCGAGGCCGTGCCGCTGCCTTTCCTGAATATGGTTGCGTTGAGCGTGGAGCGCATTGCGGCTCTGATGCCGGCTGGCACCCGGGTCGGGCTGCTGGCCTCGACGGCCGTGTTCAAGATCGGCCTCTACGAGCAGGCATTCAAACGTCGGGGCCTATCGATCGGCGCGCCCGACCGCCAGGATGAGGTCATGGCGCTCATCCGTGCCGTCAAGACCGGTGATACCGGGGCAGCCCAGCGCAGGGTGCTGGCCGAGATCGCGGAGCAACTCGTGCAAAGCGGTGCGGGGGTCATTCTGGTGGCGTGCACCGAACTGTCGATCATGGCCGATTCGATCGAGGCGCGGGTGCCGGTGCTCGATGCGCTCGACGTGCTCGCCGAGGAAATCGTCACCCGCGTAAAGGGGGTTGGAACATCGCATCTTCGGACGTGAAATCCACGTGCCGAAGAGTTGCGATGCTGAACAAGGGCGCAGACCGTTCCACGGCTCCGATGGGACGTATGCTGAACGACCCCGGCGCTGATCTTAAGGGCTCTCAATCCTCCGGTCGATCAGCGCCCTGCAAATCGACGGCACGCAGGCGCTCCGGGACCGTTGGTGACAATCTCCTGAATCGTGCGGGCACGCGTAGATTGCGACGCCGATGGCATGAAAGAGCGTCTCTTCGTCGAGTTGCATGACCTGCCCCCGCCCCGGATCGTCGAGCACGAGGCTGCGTGGCAGCCAGGCGAAGCCCGGCCCTGCGAGCAGCAGCTCGCGCAGTGCGCTGCTGAGCGAGTTCACGCAGATCGTTTCGCAACGGTAGCGCTTGATCAGCTGCGGCATGACCTTCTGCCAGATCACCTCGCCGAAAAAGCTGCGCTGGGGACAGGTCAGGAGCGGCATGGCCTGCTCCTCATCGGGGGCGAGGGCGGCCGGGCCGACCAGGATCATGTCGTCCCGAGCGCTTGCGACACGCATGGCGGAAGCGAAGCGGCGACCGCGGAGGCTCCATCCAGACGGAGCGCTTGGGTGAGGGACGCTGAGGGCTCGCGTGAAAGTCGATCTGGATGTTGGTTCAATGGCTCCGCCTTTTGCGAGATTCGGCTATGACCGCCGGCCTGATCCTGTCGGGCCGTAACCAGGTGTCGAATTCGATTTCCACCCGGTCTGTTCCGCCTGGTCGTCAACTGTCGTCTGATATCCTCCCGGGTGAGAAGCTGGCCGCGGTCGGTGAATCCGGTTCCGGAAAACCGGTCCAGCTTCAAGGTCCGGATCGTACGCGATTGACAAGGCGGGCGGAGATATTTCAAGTTTAAAATATCAAGATCGCTGAGGGGCGACGTCATGCGGGTCATCATTGTCGGCGGCGGTATCGGCGGGTTGACGCTGGCTTTGATGCTCCATGCCCGCGGGATCGCCGCGACGGTCTACGAGCAGTCCGGCGAGATCCGTGAGGTCGGCGTCGGCATCAATACCCTGCCGCATGCCATTCGTGAGCTCGCCGATCTCGGCCTGTTGCCGGCATTGGACGAAACCGGCATCCGCACGCGCGAACTGCACTATATGAACCGCTTCGGGCAGACGGTCTGGAGCGAGCCCCGCGGCCTGTATGCCGGGGCACCGGTACCGCAATTCTCGATCCATCGCGGCCGGCTCCAGCGCGTTGTTCGCGATGCGGTGGCCGAGCGGCTGGGCGAGGATGCGATCAGGACCGGGCGCCGGCTGCAGGGCTTCATCCAGGATGAGGGCGGCGTCACCGCGCATTTCAGCGATGCCCGCTTGGGCGAGGCCGGCGAGACCGCGCGCGGCGATATCCTGATCGGCGCCGACGGCATCCATTCGGCGGTGCGGGCCCATTACTTCCCGGACCAGGGCTCGCCACGCTGGCAGGGCGTGCAGATGTGGCGCGGCGCGTGCGACTGGCCCGTCTTCCTCGACGGTGAAAGCATGATCATCGCCGGCGGTATGGCCGGCAAGCTGGTGCTCTACCCCATCGGTCAGGGCGCGACGCCGCAGACGCGCCTTACCAACTGGGTCGTCAATATCCGCACCGGCGATCCCGAGAGGCCGCCGCCGAAGGAGGCCTGGTCGAAAGCCGGCCGGCTCGAGGATGTACTACCGTTCGCGCGGCGCTTCAGCGTTCCGGGCGTCGACATCCAGGCGCTGATCCGGGCGACCTCGATCTTCTGGGAATATCCGATGTGCGACCGCGATCCGCTGCCGCGCTGGACCCATGGCCGCGTCACGCTGCTCGGCGATGCCGCCCATCCGATGTATCCGGTCGGCTCGAACGGCGCCTCGCAGGCGATCCTCGACGCGCGCTGCCTCGCCGACTGGCTGGCGAAGGCCGAGCACCCGCGTCAGGCGTTGGCGGCCTACGAGGCACAGCGCCTGCCGGCGACGGCGGAGATCGTTGCGATGAACCGGGTAGGTGGACCGGAGCGGGTGATCGACGCGGTCGAGGCGTTGGCGCCGCAAGGCTTCGACGACATCGAACAGATACTCGACCAAGCCAGCCGCGAACAGATCGTCAAGGGCTATGCCGGAAAGGCCGGATTCTCGGCCGAGCAACTCGCGGGGCGCAAGGGTTGATCAGCCAGCCTCGGTCAACTGGCGGATGCGCGCCTTCAGGCCGGCATTCGCTGTCTCGTAAGCTTTGAGGCGGCGCATCAGGTCGAGCGGTACCGCCTCGGCCGGTTCGGTGAAGACGATGCCGATCCGTTCGCCGCGACGTCAGATCGCGCGCGCAGCATATTGACGCTGCTTCGAGGGAATCTCGATCTCGAATGCCTGGGGCAGTGCAATCGCATCCGACAGCACCATGAGAGCGCCCTCGTCGGAGAGGTTGCGGATCGCACAATCGAGCGTCGAGCGCCGACTGTTGAATGCTACGACCCCGCCAAGCAACGTGCGCTGGCGCATCGAACGGCGACGTTCGGCATCCATAGCCAAGGCTCCCGATTGCAACGGCCTCGAATTTCAGAACCTATTAAGCAGATGCCGGGCGCCGTCTCACCTTTAAGGTTTGATTAGCCTTAATATCGGCCGATCCGCAGCAATCGGCGGATCGGCTCGGTGTTGCCTGGCGGGAGCGGCGTCAGCCCGCGTCGGGCGGAGGCGGCAGGAAGTCGACCTCGTGCTTGGCCGAGAGCGCGACGACGTCGGCCGGCTTCTGCTCGGCCATCGAATGCAGACCCCAGAACAGATCGTAGAGCCGGGCCGTCGGCGAAACCCAGAACAGGCATTTCACGGTCGCGTCGCTCTTGTTGAACAGGCCGTGCGGGATGTTGCGCGGCAGCCTGATCAGGTCGCCGGCGGTGGCGAAGCTTTCCTTGCCGTCGAGCAGCAGGTCGAGCCGGCCCTCCAGCATGTAGATGAACTCGTCCTGCGTCGTGTGGATATGCGGTGGCACGAAGGTGCCGGGCGGCAGGGTCGCATGCCAGGAGAAGCTCTCCTGCGTCAGTGTCTTCGGCACATAGGTCTGGCCGAGGATATTCCAGGAAATGCCGTCGAGGCCTTCATTGGCGCGCGTCACGCCGGCGGTCAGCGGGTTCATGGTCTTGGCTCTCCTCATCTGCCGGCGCGAGGGCCGGATGGCGGTGACGTGATCTGCTAGAAGTGGAGGAAGCGGTCCTTCACGGCAGTGTCGCTACGCAGTTCCGCGCTGGAGCCGCGCCAGACGACGCGCCCCTTCTCCAGCACGACATGGCGGTCGGCGATCCGGACCAGCGCATCGACGTTCTTGTCGATCACGAGAATCGCCTCGCCTTCCGCCTTCAGGGCAGTCAGGCAGTTCCAGATTTCCTCGCGGATCAGGGGGGCGAGCCCCTCGGTCGCCTCGTCGAGAATGACCAGCTTGGGATTCGTCATCAGTGCGCGCCCGATAGCCAGCATCTGCTGCTCGCCGCCGGAGAGCTGATTGCCGCGATTGGCACGCCTTTCCTTGAGTCGCGGGAAGAAGGCGTAGATTCGTTCGAGGTCCCAGCGTTCCTTGCCCGAGCGGTTCGCCGCGGTCGCGATCAGGTTCTCCTCGACCGAGAGCGTCGGGAAGATCTGGCGTCCCTCCGGCACGAGGCCGATGCCGGCCTGCGCGATGCGGAAGGGCGCAGCGCCGGTAAGATCGCGCCCGCCGAAGGAAACGCGCCCCGCTCGGGTCGGCAGCAGGCCCATGATCGAGCGCACCGTGGTGGTCTTGCCCATGCCGTTGCGGCCGAGCAGGGTCACGACCTCGCCTTCGCCGACGGCGAGGTCGACGCCGAACAGGATCTGCGCCTCGCCATAGCCGGCATCGAGCCCTTCGACGCTGAGCATCGCTAGCCCTCCTCGCCGAGATAGGCCTGTCGCACCGCCGGATCGGCGCGCACCGCTGCCGGCGCGCCGGAGGCGATGACGCCGCCATAGACCAGAACGGTGACACGGTCGGCGAGCGCGAAGACGGCGCTCATGTCATGCTCGACCAGCAGCATGGCGAAGCGTCCCTTGAGGCTGTTCAGAAGCGCGATCAGGCGCTCGCCTTCCTCATGCCCGACGCCGGCTAGGGGCTCGTCGAGCAGGATGAGCTTGGGCTGCAGGGTCAGCGCCATCGCGATCTCGAGCGCGCGCTTCTCGCCATGCGAGAGGCTGCCGGCAGGCGCATGGGCGCGCTCGGTCAGGCCGACCGCATCAAGCGCGTCCCAGGCAGGTCGGTTGAGCGCCTCGTCGTTGGCCGCGTGGCGGAAGAGCGAGAGCGGATGGGCGCTATGCGCCTGCACGCCGAGCGCGACATTCTCCAGCGCCGAGAGCGAGGCGATGGTCGAGGTGATCTGGAAGGTGCGGGCGAGCCCGGCACGCGCCCGTGCCTGCGGCGGCAGGCGGGTGATGTCCTGGCCACCGAACAGGATCGCGCCGGCATCCGGCCGGAGCGTCCCGGAGATCTGGTGGACCAGCGTGGTCTTGCCGGCGCCGTTCGGGCCGATCAGCGCGTGCAGTTCGCCGGGCGCGATGGTTAGGTCGACGCCGTTGGTGACCTTGAGCGCGCCGAACGACTTGGCGAGGCCTTTGAGTGCGAGCGCCGCTTCAGCCATCGTGGCGCCCCCTCAGCTTGCTGGCGAGGCCGGCGATGCCGCCATGGGTGAACAGCACGAAGAGCACGATCAGGGGGCCGAAGATGACCTTCCAGTTCTGCGTCAGGCTGGAGAGCACGTCCTCGGTGATCAGGAAGGCGAGGGCCCCGAGGATCGCGCCATAGAGCGAGCCGACGCCGCCGAGCACGACCATGAAGATCAATTCACCCGAGCGCGGCCAGGACATGTAGGCCGGGCTGACGAAATCGGTCTGATTGGCGAGCAGCAAGCCGGAAAGCCCCGCCATCATGCCGCTGATCACATAGGCGCCGAGCCGGACATGATTGACGTCGTAGCCGGTGACGGTGACGCGCACGGCATTCTCGCGCGCCGCCCGCAGCACCCGGCCGAAGCGCGAGGCGACGAGCCGCCGCACCAGCCAGTAGCAGAAGGCCAGCGTCCCGAGCGCGATATAGTAGAAGCCGGTGCGGTTGCTGAAGATCTCGCGCCCGAGCAGCGTGCTCTTCTCGTAGAGCGTCAGGCCGTCATCGCCGCCATAGGCCGAAAGCGCCTGCGCGAGGTAGAAGGCCATCTGCGCGAAGGCGAGCGTGATCATGATGAAGGCGACGCCGCGCGTGCGCAGCGAGACATAACCGGTGACAGTCGCGAAGGCGGCGCAGGCGAGCAGGATGACCGGTAGCGCCACCAGCAGCTCGGTCTGGCCTTCGGTGATCAGGATGCCGGCGCCATAGGCTCCGATGCCGATATAGGCCGCATGGCCGAACGAGATCATCCCGCCGACGCCGAGAATGAGATCCAGCGAGAGCGCCGCGATCGCGAAGATCATGGCCCGCGTCACCAGCGTCAGCCAATGTCCGGGCAGGCCGAGCACGGAGCCGAGCGGCAGCAGGGCAAGCAGGGCGAAGATGATGAGCGGTGCGAGCCGGCGCATTCTCGGCGCCGGAGGCCGTGTTGCTGCCCCGGAATGCGCGGGTGTGCTCGCCATGCTCACGAGCGCCCCTTGGCTGGCAGAAGCCCCTCGGGCCGGACGAACAGCACCGCCGCCATGACGAGATAGATCAGCATCGAGGAGAGTGCTGCGCCCGTGGCGCGGGCCGAGGCCGGCGCCATGAACAGCCGGAGCAGGTCGTTCATCGAGGAACGACCGAGCGTGTCGACCAGCCCGACGATCAGCGCACCGACGAAGGCGCCGCGGATCGAGCCGATGCCGCCGACGACGATGACGACGAAAGCGAGGATCAGCACGGTGTCGCCCATGCCGGGCTCGACCGAGAGGATGGGTGCCGCCATTGCCCCGGCGAAGCCGGCGAGCATGGTGCCGAAGGCGAAGACCACCATGAAGAGCTTGCGGATATCGACGCCGAGCGCCGAGACCATCGGCGCGTTCGAGGCGCCTGCCCTGAGCAGCATGCCGGCGCGGGTCTTCTCGACCACGAACCAGAGCAGGGCACCGACGCCCAGGCCCGCTGCGATCAGGGCGAAGCGGTAGACGGGATAGAGGATGCCGTCCATCAATCGGACATTGCCGGACAGGAATTCCGGCACCGGCACCGACAGCGGCGCGGCGCCCCAGATCATCTTCACCGCCTGGTTGAGCAGCAGGATCAGCCCGAAGGTGGCGAGCACCTGATCGAGATGGTCCCGTTCATAGAGATGGCGGAAGACCAGGAACTCGAGGGCAAGGCCGAGCAGCAGCGCGGCGGCGAGAGCGAGAATCAGTCCCAGCACGAAAGAGCCGGTCAGGCTGACGAAGGTCACGGCGAGATAGGCGCCCAGCATGTACTGGACGCCATGGGCGAGGTTGATGAAATCCATCACGCCGAAGACCAGCGTCAGCCCGGCCGCGACCAGGAACAGCAGGACGCCGAACTGGAGCCCGTTCAGGAGCTGGACGATCAGGAGGCTGAGAGTCATGGGATCGGTGGCTCGCTCTGCCGTCGCGATCAGGCTCGACCGTCATTCCGGGCGTAGCGAAGCGAAGGCCCGGAATCCATCATGGAGCGCATCCCCTGCAGGGTTTGCCCTTCGATGGATCCCGGATCAGCGCCGCTTCGCGGCTTGTCCGGGATGACGGCGGCGGATGTGGTGCCGAGGTACCCTTATTTCAGCGCGCAATCCTTGGCGTGCGGATCGGCGTAGTCCGAAAACACCTTCTGGGCGATCTCGGTCTGGAACTTGCCGTCGGCGCGCTTCGCGACCTTGACGAGGTAGAAGTCCTGGATCGGATAACCGTTGGTGTTGAACTTGAACTTGCCGCGCAGCGACGTGAAATCGGCCTTCTTGATCGCCTCGCGCAGCTTGTCGGCATTGCCGGCGCCGCCCGCCGCCTTCACGGCGGAATCGATCAGCATGGCCGCGTCGTAGGCCTGCTGGGCATAGGAGCCGGGCACGATCTTGTAGGCCGCCTCATAGGCTTTGACGAAGTCCTTCGTCTGCGCGTTGTCCATGTTGGGCGCCCAGGTCATGCCGCCATAGAGGCCGACCGCGGCGTCCTGCTGCGCCGGCAGGGTCGATTCATCGACCGTGAAGGCGGAGAGGAACGGGATCTTGCCCTGCAGCCCGGCCTGCGACCACTGCTTGACGAAGTTGACGCCGAGCCCGCCGGGCAGGAAGGCGAAGACGACATCCGGCTTGGACGAGGCGATCTTGGCGAGGTCGGCCGAGAAATCCATCGCGTTCAGCGGCGCATAGACCTCGTCGACGATCTCGCCCTTGAAGTAGCGCTTGAAGCCGGCGAGCGAGTCCTTACCCGCCTGGTAGTTCGGCGCGATGATGTAGGCCCGCTTGTAGTTCTGGTCCTGCGCATATTTGCCGAGGACCTCGTGCACCTGATCGTTCTGGTAGGAGGTGACGAAGAAATTCTTGTTGCAGGCCTTGCCGGCCATGGTCGAGGGGCCGGCATTCGGGCTGATCAGGAAGGCGCCGGAATCGAGCACGGGCTTGGCGATGGCGCCGAGAATGTTCGAGAAGACCGGGCCGACGACGAAGGCCGGCTTCTCGCTCTCGACGAACGAGCGCACGCGCTCGACCGCGACATCGGGCTTCAGCTCGTCGTCGATCACCGTGATCTTGACCGGCACGCCGCCGAGCTTGCCGCCGTTCTTGTCGACCGCGAGCTGGAAGCCGTCGCGTACCTGCTGACCGAGTGAGGCGGCCGGGCCGGTCAGCACACTGACCACGCCGATCTTGATCGGCTCCTGCGCTTGTGCGGAAGCGACGGACAGCGCCAGCGCGCCGCAACCGAGTGCCAGACCGAACCTGAATGCCGTCATCGATGCTCTCCCGGACGAAGTTGAAGCGCGGCCCCGTTCCCTCGGATTTCTTCGGCTCGCGCAGGCCATAATGTTTCAAGCTTAAAATATCTGCAAGGCGCAGTTTACGGAAATTTGCGGAACTCTCCAAGGCCGTAGCATCGGCCACACTCGCTGCCCGCGGCGGCTTGCTCGCGCGCTGACCTCTGCGGCACCTGCCGCAGAGGTCAGGATCGCAGGGCCAGCGCAACGCCGCTGATGGTCAGCGTGATCGCGGCCGCCTCTCGCAGGCCCAGAGTCTCGCCCAGCAGCGGCATGGCGGTCAGCGTGCCCACCACGGGGACGATCAGCATGCTGGTGGCGGCGACGGCCGTCGGCAGCCTTCTGAGTGCACCGAACCATGTGAGATAGCAGAGCGCCATCGGGCCGACAGCCATATAGGTCAAACCCAGCGCTCCTTTGGCCGAGAGCGAGAGGACATTCGGTCGCTCCAGGATGAGGCCCAGCGCAACCATGGGCAGGCAGCCGAGGGCGACCTGCCAGGCCGCGACAGCCGGCCCCGGCATGGCAAGGGGCTTTCGGGCTTTGACCGTGCCGAGCGCGAACAGCACGGCCGCCGCGAAGGCGAACAGTACGCCGGGGAGCTTCGCCGCCGTGAATTCGGGACCACCCATCAGAACGAGCATACCGGTGATGCTCAGGCCCAGCGCCACCAGGCTGCGTCGGGTCGGACGCGCGCCGAGCAGGGGCCAGGCGAGCATCATCGCCCAGATCGGCATGGAGTAGGCGATCAGCGCGCCTTCCGAGACCTTGAGCCAGTTCAGCGCGAGCGCGGTGAAGCCCATCCAGGCGAAGACGTTGATCGATGCCGCGACCAGGAGAGGCGCACGGGCTTCCTTCGGTACGGCGAGGCTGTCGCCGCGCGCCATTGCCAGCAGAGCGAGGCACAGCGCGCCGAGCAGGCCGGCCGTCCCTCGCGCGAAGAGCGGCGGCCAGTCCTGCAGGACGAATTTCAGGACCGACCAGTTGAGGCCCCAGCCAAGGGCCGTGGCCATGAGGAGGACCTTGCCGACCGTCTGGCCGGCAGGCATGGGGGCGGAGCCTGTCACGGACATGGCAAGTGCCTTACGGGCGGTGCCCGGCCTTCAGCGCTCGGTCGAGATCGTCATGGAGGTCATCGACATCCTCGATGCCGGTGGAGAGTCGCAGCAGGTCGGTCGGGCAGGGCGAGCCGGCGCCTTCGATCGAAGCGCGATGCTCGATCAGGCTTTCGACGCCGCCGAGCGAGGTCGCCCTCTTGTACAGTTCGACATGAGCCGCTGTCGCGATTGCCGCACCTTCGCCGCCGGTGACCTGCACCGAGAGCATGAAGCCGAAGCCGTTCTCCATCTGTCGCGCCGCGATGTCGTGGCCGGGATGCTGCGGCAGGCCGGGATAGAGCACGCGGGCCACCAGCGGATGGGCCGAGAGTCGCTGCGCCAGCGCCATTGCCGAAGCCGCTTGCCGCTCCTGTCGCACGTGCAGCGTGCGCATGCCGCGCATCAGCAGATAGGCTTCGAATGGCCCGAGAATGCCGCCCTGGCCCTTCCGGACCGTTTTGACCCTGTTCCAGAACTCATCGTCCTCGCGGGCGCAGAGCGCCCCCGCAACGACATCGGAATGGCCGTTCAGCACCTTCGTCGCCGCATGCATGACGATGTCGGCGCCGAGCGTCAGCGGACGGGTATGCACTGGCGAGGCACAGGTCGAGTCGACGGCAAGCCTGGCGCCGGCCTTGTGCGCGATCTCGGCAGCCGCCGCGATGTCGGTGATCGTCCAGAGCGGGTTCGAGGGCGTCTCGATCCAGACGAGCTTGGTCACGCCCGGCTTCACCGCCGCCTTCAAGGCGGCGAGATCGTCGGTCTCGACGAAATCGACCTTGATGCCCCAGCGGGTCGCCTCGTTGAGCAGCCAGGCGCGCAGGGCCCAGTACATCACCTTGGAGGCGACGACATGGTCGCCGGGCGAGAGCGCCTGGAACACGGCGGTGGCGGCTGCCATCCCGGAGCCGAACAGCAGGGCGCCGGCCTTGGCCTCCTCAAGCATGGCGAGCACGGCCTGCGCCTCATGCACCGTCTCGTTGTCCGGCCGGCCATAGATGAAGCCGGTCGAGTAGCCGTTATCCTCGTCGCGGATATAGGTCGTCGAGACATGGATCGGTGGCACGACGCCCCTGGTGGTCGGGTCGATCTTCCCCATGGCCTGCGCGGCAAGGCTTCTCTTGGTCCACTTCGTCGCAGTCATGACCCGTTTTCCGTTTCGTCCCTGCCTATGGAAAAGGCGGCATATGGATCAGATCATGCCGGCAAACGCCTGGCGATAGTCGCCCATTTTTGCTACTGGATAGCGAATTTCGTCGATCGTGAAGGCTTCGATGGCTAAAAAGGTTGATCTCGACACGTTCGATCATGCCCTGCTGAAAGAGATGCAGGCCGATAATCAGACGCCGGCGCGCGTGCTGGCCGAGCGTGTGGGCCTGTCCCAAAGCGCGGTACTGCGGCGATTGAGGCGCTTGCGCGCGGAGAAGGTCATCACCGCCGATGTTTCGATCGTCAGCCCCGAAATCATGGGCGTTCCGGTGACGGTGCATGTTACCGTCTCGATCATCCAGGGCTCGCGGACCTATGGCGATTTCGCCCGGAAGCTCCAGGCCCGGCCCGAGGTCAAGCACGCCTCCTATGTGACAGGCGACGCCGATTTCGTGCTGCACCTGCAGGTCGAGAGCATGGCCGCCTACGCTGCCTTCACCCGCGAGGTCTTCCATGATGACCCGAATGTCGCGGAGTACCATAGCTACATCGCCATGCGCGAAGTCGTCGGCCACGGCGCGCCATAGCGCTCTGCGCCGGACGATATGGACGCGAGCCCCGCCTGTGGCTATCGGCTCGAAGCCGTAGGATTCAGCCGGGTGCGCCGGTCTCGTCCGTTCTTTTTCACCGGGGATACCGCCAGATGACGCGTGAAGAGGCTCCGAGGAGCGTCAGCGATCTGCCTTCGAAGGCGTGGCTCAGGAAAATCCTGGTCCCGGCCTGGATCGACCGTGCGGTTCGGCCCGGTCACGCCGGCTTCGTCGAGATGTTCGATCCGGCCGATCCCGCGCGCGATCCAGGGGCGCTCCGAACGACGCTCGTCACGGCCCGCCTGACCTATGTCTTCAGCCATGCCCACCTGCTCGATCCGCAGGGGAGGGCGCTCGTCGCTGCCCGCCATGGCTTCGCCTTCCTGCGCGACGCCTGCCGCGAGGACGGGCGAGGGCGCTTCCTGCATTCCGTCCGCGAGGACGGCACGCCGGTCGATACCCGCACTGACCTCTACGATCTCGCCTTCGTGCTCTTCGCCATGGCCTGGTACTATCGCGCGACGGAGGATGCTGCGGCACTCGCGATCGCCGACGAGGTGATCGGCTTCATCGAAAGCGAGATGGCGCATCCGCAAGGCGGCTTCGCGGAGGATACGGCGGGTACGCTGCCGCGCCGCCAGAACCCGCATATGCATCTGCTGGAGGCGTTCCACGCGCTTGCCGAAGCGACCGGCGAACAACGCTGGCTCGACCACGCCAACGCGATCGTCCGGCTCGCGCGCGAGCACCTGGTCGATGCCGAAACCGGGACGCTCGGCGAATATTTCGCCGATGACTGGAAGCCCGCTCCCGATGCGGCAGGCCTGGTTTGCGAGCCCGGTCACCACTTCGAATGGACCTGGCTTCTGCTGCATCACTGGCGCCTGACGGGGGACGCACACGCGCGCGATCTGGCAGAGAGACTCTACGGCTTCGCGATCCGGCACGGTCTGGACGATGGCGCAACAGGGCCGCTTGCCGCGTTTGACGTGTTTGACCGCACCGGCAATGTCACGGCCTCGACCAAGCTGCTCTGGCCCCAGACCGAGGCGATCAAGGCCTTCCTCGCCCGGATCGAATTTCTGGGTGATGCCGATGCCGCCGTACGCCTCGACAGGCATCTTGCCAGCCTGTTCCGCTGGTTCGTCACGCCCGAAACGGGGCTCTGGTTCAACCAGCTCGCGAAGGACGGCACGCCCACCCAGACGGTGATCCCGGTGCGGGTGCTCTACCATCTCCTGCTCGCTCTGGCGGAACAGGAGCGCGTCCGGAGCTAGCCGGCGGCCCATTGTACATGGCGGAGGGCACGCCTTGTGAACTGGCCGGCAGTCCGCGCTGCCGCAAGCCTATGGTTCCGCCGGAGCTGTTCTCGCTGCCGGCGCGGCCTGCGCCAGGAAGAAGAACGCCAGAGAGGCGCACCAGACGATCAGGCCGAACACCGTCGCGCCGGCCAGCACCAGCCCGAACCCGCCCTGTGCATGCAGCAAGGCGAGCATCGGCACGACGAAGCCGCTGACGGTGAAGCCGAGGAAATAGCGCACGCTGAACGCCTTGGCGCGGTGCTGCGCCGGCACGTACCGCGCGACCATCGCGTCGTTGACGACGACCTGCCCGTAGATCGCGGCCATGGTCATGGCGAGGCCGATGAGCAGCGGCACGCCCGAGTTCGTCGCCGCGAGCGCGAGGCCCAGCGGCTGGAACAGCGCGAGCCCGACGAACAGCGCCGGAAGCGTGTAACGGTCGACCAGTCGGCCCATCAGCCATTGCGTGGCGGCGCCGAATACGAAGACCAGTGTCGCCAGCGAGCCGGTCAGCGCCAGCGGCAGGTCGAGGCCGAGGCGCTCGTCGATGACCTTCGGCAATGCGATCGTGGTGATGTTGAAGGTCATGCCGCCGGCGATGATCGCGACGGCGAAGACGAGCAGCAGCGCGACCGGCCGGCTGACGGGGATGAGTTCGGCCTTGCCGGAACGACCCGTGGATGGAGTTCCGTCGCCAGGCACGAGGGCCAGGAAAGCCGCGCCGAGCGCAAGGCAGACGAAGCCGGGCAGGACGAAGGCGAAGCGCCAGCCGAAGTTGGCGGCGATCAGCGCCGTAACGCCGGCAGCGGAGGCCGCGCCGAGATTGCCCCAGACGGCGTTGACGCCGAGATCGCGGCCGAGCTGACGGGCATGGCTGACCAGCATGGTCGAGCCGACCGGATGATAGATCGCCGAGGCGATGCCGAGCACGAGCAGCCAGCCCGCGAACGCCGCTGGGCGGTCCGCGCTGGCGACGCCGAGGCAGGAGAGCCCGTAGCCGATGAAGAACACGGCGAGCATGTTGCGTCGGCCGAACCGGTCCGAGAGCCAGCCCATCGGCAGCGAACACAGGCCAAAGGCGACGAAGGCGCCGGTCGCAAGGCCGATGAGTTCGGCATAGCTGAGATCGGTCTGCGCCGCGATGGCGATGACCGCCGTCGGATAAATCAGCAGCACGAAGTGATCGAGCGCATGGGCCGCGTTGACGAACAGAAGGGTGCGCTTCGACAGGGTCTCGGGGCTCATAGGCGATCTCGCGGCAATGACGCGCGATCCTAACTTGACCCGATAGGCCTGTCGGGTCGTAATTCGACCGGATCGGGCCAAAATGGACGTGTGATGCGCAGCGAAAGCGAGGCCTACCAGACAGTACCGCGTGCCGTTGCCGTGATGCCGAAGAGCTATCCGGCTGGCGCAAGCACCGGCTGGCACAGCCATCCGCGCGCGCAACTTCTCTATGCCACGGCCGGCGTGACGCTGGTGCGTGCCGAGGATGGTACCTGGGTACTGCCGGCCAGGCACGCGCTCTGGATTCCGCCGCGTCTTTCTCACGAGGTCAGGATGCACGGCGCGGTCTCGATGTGCTCGGCCTATATCGCCCCTGAGGCGGTGGACGTCCTGCCGACGAGATGCCGCGTGCTGGAGGTTTCGCCCCTGTTGGCTTCGGCGCTGGAGGCGCTGGCGGTCGAGCCGCTGCTTTATGACGAGGCCCGGCGCGGCGGGCATCTCGCCGCGCTGATCCTCGACGAGATCGCGCGTGCGCCTGAAACCGCGCTGACCTTGCCCTTGCCGCGGGATGAGCGTCTCCGGCGCATCTGCGAGTCCTTGCTGAA
>WPCJ01020021.1_pt1 | contig 34787 bp, 40 predicted proteins | sample 5399831 | NCBI WGS metagenome assembly WPCJ01 (sample SAMN12869470, study PRJNA574797) | sludge metagenome | isolation source: wastewater treatment of pH10 | place: China:Beijing | collected 2019-05-20 | reverse complement strand
GTCGACGAGACCGCGCCGGTCCGCGACAACATCCTGGGCACGTCCATCTCCGGCACGGGCCGCACCGTCGGCATGCAGCGCCGGCCCGGAAAGCCGCTCCAGCAGCGCGTCGAGCGTGCCCTGCGCGCCAGCCTCCATCGCGACCCTGGCCGGATGACGGCCAAGCTGCGCGGCGTCGATGTCGATCCGCACGAGGTTGCGCGGAACCTTGAAGCCGCCGTCACCATACATGTCGTAGTCGGTCGCCCCGAACTCGGTGCCGACAGCGATCACGACATCGGATTCTTCCATCAGCGCGCGGATCGCCTTAAGGCTCGGGCTCGCGGGCACGACGAGAGGATGATCGTGCAGCATGCCTCGCGCGTTGGTGGTCAGAACCACGGGAGCGTCGAGCGCTTCCGCGAGACGCCGCAGCGAGGCCTCAGCACCTTTTGCACCGCCGCCGGCGAGGATCAGCGGACGTGAGGCCTTTTTCGCCAGGGCAGCGGCCGATGCGACCTGGGCGTCATCGGGTGCGGCCGGCTGCACATTGGCAAGCTGCGCCGACAGGCCGTCCGCCGGCGCGGTCATCACGTCGATGGGTATCTCGATATGGACCGGACCCGGACGGGCGCTGGAGAAAAGAGCGAACGCATCGGCCAGCGCGCCGGGAAGATCCTCGGCACGCGTGATCCGGCGCGACGACAGCGCCACCTTCTGCGCCAGGCCATGCTGGTCAGGCAGTTCATGCAGATGGCCAAGCCCCTTGCCCAGAGTCGGAACCGCGTTGACGCCGGAGATCACCAGCATGGGAACGGAATCGGCCCGCGCCTGCCCCATGGCGGTGAGGACGTTGGTGAGGCCCGGCCCGGTGATGACGAAAGCGACGCCGGGCTTGCCCGACGCGCGTGCATAGCCATCCGCCATGAAGCCCGCGCCCTGCTCATGGCGCGGCGTGACATGCCTGATCCTTGAACCGGCCAGCCCCCGATAGAGCTCGACCGTGTGGACGCCGGGAATGCCGAAGACGGTATCCACCCCATGCGCCTCGAGGATATGGATCAGGGCTTCGCCGAGCGTGGTCATGGCTGTGCGTTCCTTCTGTGACAACGCCGCAGCAAGCTACGCGCGGCGGGTCGTTTCAACCTCGCAGCACCGGCCTCGTCAGGCAGGTCGGGCCACCCTCGCAGGCGATGCAGAGCGCATCGGCCTCGAAGGTCTGCACCCGGCATCCGGCAGCCTCCATCGCCGCCGCGGTCTTCGGGAAGCCGGCCACGGCGATCACCTCGCGCGGCGCTGTCGGCAGTACGTTGAGGCTCAGCCCGAAGCTGTCGTGGAATTCCTGCGGGTCCCCTTCGACCAGCGTGATGCCGCGCGCCTTGAGCAACTGGTAGAAGGCGGCGGGGAGAAGCGGCGAATGGACCAGGGCCAGATCGTCGGCGAGCGGACTGATGACCGACATGAGATGCAGGCACGCTTCTTCGCCGTGCCAGAGCGGCAGGTCATAGCCGAGTACCTCGATGCCGTCGGGCGCGAGCAGCGCGGCCACCTGGCGGATGCCGGCCTCGTTCGTCCTGACGCCGCGCCCGATCGCCAGCGTCTTCGCGTCCACCCATACGCAATCGCCGCCCTCGACCGTTCCGGGATCTTCTATGCGGCCGAGGATGGGCACGCCCATGCGGCGATATGCCTGTTCGTGCAGGGCCGGTTCGCGCCGCCGCAGCGCCTTTCCCATGGAAAGGATGATCGCGCCTCGATCGGTCGTCAGCGACGGATCATGCGTGAAGACGGAATCCGCAAGGCCGTCATCCTCGTCGGTAAGCCATTCCACCTCCGTGCCGCAGGATGCGACGAGGTCCGCGAAAGCCTTGTGCTGCATCGCCGCCCGGTCAGGATCGAACCCTGCTCCATAATGCCACTCGGACGCCCTGGCATGGCGCATCGCGCTTGCGGCCGACCGCATCAGGACGCGGCGCAGCGGCGCCGCCATGGATTGCGATCCGTATCGCCGATCGACCTGCAGGTTCATTCGCTTCTCCGGCTTGCCAGACTACATTGCCAATAAACACGCCTCCTCAGAGCCCGCAAGCGGGCTCATCCGGGTTGACGGCGGCAAGCCGGCCGGTCCATCCTGCCTCGAAGGGGTGAGGATGTTGGCTGGGTTGATGGGTCAGAACGTTCCGCAAGCCACAGGACGCGGAGACTTCCGGAGGTGACGGGAAGCACCGTCGCAACCGTTTCGCAACGGCACTCGGGAAACGAGGCGGCCGAAGCGATCCACATCGAGAACCTTCACAAGCGGTTCGGCCAGCTCGAAGTGCTGAAAGGCGTCTCGTTATCGGCGCGCGACGGCGACGTGGTCGCCATCATTGGCGGCTCGGGCTCGGGGAAGTCGACGCTGCTGCGCTGCATCAACTGCCTTGAAAACCCCACCAGCGGCGTCATTCGCGTCAATGGCGAGGAAATCAGGATGAAGGCCGACAGCTACGGCCATACGGTGCCGGCCGACCGCCGCCAGATCGAGCGGATACGCTCCAAGCTCGGCATGGTGTTCCAGAGCTTCAACCTTTGGAGCCACATGACGCTGATCGAGAACGTGATCGAGGTGCCGATCCACGTGCTGGGCGTGAAGCGCGAGGAGGCGGTCGCCAATGCAGAACGGCTGCTTGCGCGCGTGGGGCTGGCCGAGAAGCGCGACGTCTATCCCGCCTTCCTTTCCGGCGGCCAGCAGCAGCGCGGAGCAATCGCGCGCGCGCTCGCCATCGATCCGAAGGTCATGCTCTTCGACGAGCCGACATCGGCACTCGATCCGGAACTGGTCGGCGAGGTGCTGAAGGTCATCGGCGACCTCGCACAGGAGGGCCGCACCATGATCCTGGTCACGCATGAGATGAAATTCGCGCGACGCGTCGCGACGCATGTCGTGTACCTCTACAACGGGCTCGTCGAGGAAGAGGGCCCGCCCGAACAGATATTCGACCATCCGAAATCGGAGCGGCTCAAGCAGTTTCTGCACAGCACGCACTGACAAGAAGAACAACGAAGCGGGAATTCCAAAAAGCAACGGGAGATCAGTAATGTTCAAGACACTCAAGATGGCGGCGGCCGCAGCGGTGCTGGCGGCGTCGGGAATGGGGATGGCGAATGCCGAGCCGCTGAAGGTCGGGTTTTCGCCTGAAGCCTATCCGCCATTCTACGTCGCCGACGCGGCAGGCAACTGGACCGGCTGGGAGGTCGAGATCGCAAAGGCGATCTGCGATGAGGCGAAGTTCGAATGCGAGTTTGTGCCGATCCCGTGGGACGGCCTGATCCCGGCCCTGACCACCAAGAAGATCGACGCCATCATGAATTCCATGTCGATCACCGAGGAACGCATGAAGTCGATCGACTTCTCGGACAAGTACTACAATACCCCCACTGCCGTGATCGGGCCGAAGGGCGAGACGTTCGACGCGACGCCCGAGGGGCTGAAGGGCAAGATCATCGGCGTGCAGGTTTCCACAGTCCATGCCGACTACGTGAAGAAGCACTTCACGGAAGCCGCTGAAGTCAAGGAATACCAGACCCAGGATGAGGCCAACCAGGACCTAGCGGCCGGACGCATCGATGCGACCCAGGCTGATTCGATCGCGCTCGACGCCTTCCTGCAATCCGACCAGGGCATGGCCTGCTGCGACCTGAAGGGCCATGTCGCGGAAGACCTGGCGATCCTCGGCCCCGGCGTCGGCGCGGGCCTTCGCAAGGAGGATACGGCGACGAAGGAACGCATCAACGCCGCGATCAATGCGATCCGCGACAACGGCAAGTACGACGAGATCACCAAGAAGTATTTCACCTTCGACATATACGGGGGCTGATGTAGGGTCTTCATGCCGCCGCCCGGCAAGGGCGGCGGCATATCCACGGGGAACCGGCGCGCAGATTCCGCAGAGGGACGCATGCCGAGCAAGACGAGAAGCTGACCATCGACGCGCTCCTCATCCAGATTGCGCAGGTGAACGTCTTCGACCTGCTGGCCTTGAGCCCGCCCGGCTGGGGCGGCAATCTCCTGCGCGGCCTGATGAACTCGCTGCTGATCGCCGTCGGGGCTTTCGGCATCGGAATCCTGATCGGGATCTGCGGGGCCTTCGGCAAGCTTTATGGCGGCCCGGTCCTGCGCGACCTGCTCGGCCTCTACACCACGCTGGTGCGAGCGGTGCCGGAACTGGTGTTGATCCTGCTCCTCTATTATGCGGGCACCGACCTCATCAACCGGCTGCTGGAGGCGCTGGGGCACCAGCGCATCGACATCAACGGGCTGGTGGCCGGCATCGGCGTGCTCGGCGTCGTTCAGGGCGCCTATTCGACGGAAGTGATCCGGGGCGCGATCCTCGCCATACCGCAAGGGCAGATAGAGGCCGCCCGCGCCTACGGCATGCCGGCCCTGCTGATGCTGCGGCGCATAACCCTGCCGGCCATGCTGCCTTTCGCAATTCCCGGTCTCGCCAATCTCTGGCTGATCGCGACCAAGGACACGGCGCTGCTCGCCATCGTCGGCTTCAACGAACTGACGCTGGAGACGCGCACGGCGGCGAGCACCACCAAGGCGTACTTCACCTTCTTCATCGCCGCCGGCGCGCTCTATCTGATGGTCACGCTTTTCTCCAACGTCATCATCGCGCGCATCGAGAAATGGGCGCGCCGCGGCACCTACGCGGAGGTGCACTGATGACGGACCGCATCGCCGCGGGATTGATCGATACGGGCGCGCGGGCTTCGCTCTGGCTGCAGCCGCATCGCATCGTCATGATCGCGATTGGCGTCGCTTTGGTCGTCTGCGCGGCGGTCTTCATGCGCTGGGACTGGCTGCCCGACTACTACGGCCTCGCCCTCCAGGGCATCTGGCGAACGCTCTGGATACTCGCCCTGACCGTCTTCCTGGGCTTCCTGCTCGCCGTTCCCATCGGCCTCGTCCAGGTGACCGGGCCATGGTGGCTGTCGTGGCCGGCCTACTGGTTCTGCACGATGATACGCGGCACGCCGCTCCTGCTGCAGCTCTGGCTCCTCTACTACGGCCTTGGCTCGCTGTTCGCGCAATATCCGTGGGTGCGCGAATCCTTCCTGTGGCCCTATCTCAGGCAGGCATGGCCTTATGCCGTGCTTTCCCTGACCCTCTCCTATGCCGCCTATGAGGGCGAAGTCATGCGCGGGGCGTTCGCGGGCGTGGCGCGCGGCCAACTGGAGACGGCGCGCGCGTTCGGCATGAGCCGCTGGAAGGTATTCAGGCGCATCTGGCTTCCGCAGGCGATCTACCGGGCCCTGCCGACGCTGACCGGCGAAACCGTGCTACAGTTGAAGGCCACCCCGCTCGTCGCGACGATCACGGTGGTCGACATATATGCTGTCGCCTCGCGCGTGCGGCAGACAACCTTCATCGTATATGAACCGCTGCTTCTGCTGGCGGTAGTCTATCTTTGCATCACCGGAATCCTGGTGTTCGCATTCCGCAAGCTCGAGGACCGGATACCTTCAAGATTGGGCTAGCACATGGCCGATACGGTTCGCCTGACCCTCGCCGAAGCGACGTCGCTCTGTGAGAGAGCCGCCGGCGTGGCCGGCGCCAACGAGGAAACGGCGGCCTCGCTGGCCAGGGCGGCAGTGGCCGCCGAGGCGAGGGGCCTGCGCTCCGTCGGCCTGTCCCATTTCCTCGACTATCTCGACGCCCTCGAGGCCGGGCGCATCGACGGCATGGCCGAACCCGTCATCACGCGGCCGGCGCTCGCCGTCTACATGTCGGATGCCGGAGGAGGCGCGGCCCATACCGGCTTCGACCGATGCTTCGACGACCTCGCCAAGGCCGCGCGGCTTTTCGGCGTGGCGATCTTCACCCAGAAAAACGCTTATACCTGCGGCGAGCTCGGCTATTTCACCAGCCGTCTGGCCGGCGAAGGACTGGTTTCCTTCGCCGCAACGAACGGCCCGGCGCTGCTTGCCGGCGCGGGATCGACGAAGCCCGTCTATTGCACCAATCCGATGTCTTTTGCGGCCCCGCTCCAAGGCAGCGTGCCACTCGTCATTGACCAGGCGTCGAGCGCGACCGCCTTCCTGAACATCCGCAAGGCCGCCGAGGGCGGCCGGGAAATCCCTGCCGGATGGGCGATCGACGCCGCTGGCCGTCCCACGACCGATCCGGCGGCCGCGATGAAAGGCGCCCTGCTTGCCTTCGGGGGCAATCGCGGCGCCAACGTCGCGCTCATGGTCGAGGTCCTGTCAGCCGGGCTGACGGGCGCGAACTGGTCTCTGGACGCTCCGTCTTTCGCGCAGGGCGATCAGAGCCCGGGCTCCGGCCTCTTCGTGCTGGCGATCGAACCGAAGCTCATCTACCCTGACTTCGCCCTGCGGCTAAAGTCACAGATCGACAGGCTCGCACTGGACCATCATGTCCACATTCCCGGCGTATCACGCGGAAAGACGGCGACGCTGGCAAAATCCCTCGGCATCGATGTTTCCGCGGACATCGTGAGGCGGATCGCCGCTTTCTCCGAGCGATTCTGAAGGCGATCAAGCTTTCTTTACTTGACTACGACAGTCATATTTATGGCCATTTGATCGCAGAACAGGAGAATTTCATGAGCGACACCGTCACCCGTGGCCACGGCCGACGTTTCATCATAGCGCCGCTTGGGCGCCTTTACGCTTCCCTGGGCGATTTCGCCGAGGCTCTGCTGCGCATCGTCGCCGGCCTTGCCCTGGTCACGCATGGAGCAAGCAAGATCGCGAACCCCTTCGGCGCGGCGGAAATGGTCGAAGGGTTGGGTTTTTACCCGGGCGCCTTCTGGTCGCTGCTGCTCTCCCTGACCGAGTTTTTCGGAGGCATCCTCATCGCACTCGGCCTGCTGACCCGCCCGGCATCGATTGCCGCGACGTTCGTTCTGCTCGTTACCGTCTATTTCCACTGGATCGTCATGGGGCAGGGCTATTCCGGCGCGGAGAAATCGATCCTCTGGGCCGCGATCTTCTTTTTCTTCGCCATCAGGGGCGGCAACCGCTATTCCGTGGACGCCAAGATCGGCAGGGAGTTCTGACGCCGGGCGATGGCGGCCAAGCTTTGCGTTTTCTGGAAAAACGACTAAGAGACGGACATCAAGCCAAACCGTCCATAGACGTGTCCGGAGCCAGCCATGACCGAAGTTATCGACACCCCGAAACTCATAACCGTTTTCGGCGGCTCGGGCTTCATCGGCCGGCATGTGGTACGGGCGCTCGCTAAGCGCGGCTACCTGATCCGGGTCGCCACGCGGCGTCCCGAGCTTGCCATCCATGTCCAGCCGCTGGGAAATGTCGGGCAAATCCAGCCCGTGCAGGCTAATATCCGCGTGCAATGGTCGATCGATCGCGCCGTCGAGGGAGCGGCCCATGTCATCAACCTGGTCGGCATATTGCACCAGTCGGGCGCGCAGAGCTTCGCCGCGATTCAGAACGAGGGCGCCAGGAACGTCGCCGAGGCTGCGAAGGCGGCCGGAGCCCGGCTGACGCACGGCTCGGCGATCGGCACGGACGAAGACTCGCCCTCCGCCTATGCGCGAACGAAGGCGCTGGGCGAGAAGGCCGTGCTTGAAACCGTCCCGGACGCCGTGATCGTGCGTCCGTCCGTCGTGTTCGGCCCGGAGGACCGCTTCTTCAACCGTTTCGCCGACATGGCGCGCTATTCGCCGGCCCTGCCGCTGATCGGAGGTGGCAAGACGAAGTTCCAGCCGGTCTTCGTGGGTGACGTCGCCGAGGCCATCGCCCGCTCGGTAGACGGTATGGCGAAAGACGGCCAGACCTATGAACTCGGCGGTCCGAACATCCTTTCCTTCCGCGAATGCATGGAGGAAATGCTGCAGGTCATCGACCGCAGGAGGCTGCTCGTGCCGGTGCCGTGGTGGGCCGCAGAGATACAGGGAACGGTGCTCGGCCTGCTTCCCAACCCTCCCCTGACGCGCGATCAGGTCACGCTGCTCAGGAGCGACAACGTCGTCTCGGAAGATGCGAAGCGGGAGAACCGTACACTCGCGGGACTCGGGATAGAGCCGCAGTCCACCGCCGCCATCCTTCCCGGCTATCTCTGGCGCTATCGCGCCGCGGGCCAGTTCACGCGCAGAAGCGAAGCCTGACAGCACCATATCTTGGATACGGTCGCCACCCTTCTGCCCGCGGGCATGGATCCGTGGGTCTCCGCGCTGCTGGTCGTTGCGAGCGCTTTCACATCGGCGTTGACGGCCGCGTTCGGCGTAGGCGGCGGCGTTGCGATGCTCGTCCTGATGGGCCTGTTCGTGCCGGTGGCCGCGCTCATTCCCGTGCATGGGGCCGTACAGCTCGGATCGAACAGCGGACGCGCCTGGCATCAGCGCGGCTTCGTGCGCATGGATGTGGCGAAGCCCTTCATCATAGGCAGCCTCTTCGGAGCGGTGCTCGGCGTATTCCTGGTGGTTCAGCTCCCCGATGCATGGCTGAAGCTCATTCTCGGCGGTTTCGTCATCCTGCTGACCTGGGCGAAGATCCCGGGCATCCACCGGCTGACGAAGGCCGGGCTCGCCGTCGCAAGCATCGGAATAGCCGTGCTGTCCATGCTGGTCGGCGCAACCGGGCCGCTGGTGGCGGTTCTTTTCGCCCGCTTCTTCGAGAACGACCGAAAAGCCCTGATCGCCACCAGCGCGGTCGCCATGACGACCCAGCATCTTTTGAAGATTATCGTGTTCGGCATTGCCGGCTTCGCCTTCGGCGAATGGGTGCCGCTCGTGCTGGCGATGATCCTGTCGGGCTATCTCGGGACGGTCTACGGCACGTCCCTGCTCGAGCGCATGCCGGAAGACACTTTCCGCAAATGGTTTCGCATCGGCATCACGCTGCTCGCGCTCGACCTCCTGCGGCGGGGGATTACCGGGTTTCAGCCCCAGATATAGAGCGCGGCCAGACCGACTGCGCCGACGACAAGACGCCACCACGCAAACAGCGCGAAGCCATGGCGTGAAACATAGTCCAGCAGGTAGCGCACGACGATGACCGCCGCGACGAAGGCCGCGACGAAACCGACCCCGATGACCGGCAGGTCGGCTGCGGACAGCACATCGCGGTTCTTGTAGAGATCATAGGCAAAGGCCCCGGCCATCGTCGGCATGGCGAGGAAGAAGGAGAACTCGGCCGCCGAGCGCTTGTCCGTGCCCATAAGCAGCGCGCCGACTATGGTGGACCCGGACCGCGACGTGCCGGGGATGAGCGCAAGGCACTGGAAAAGACCTATCTTCAAGCAGAGCGAAAGCGGGAACTGCATGACGTCATTGTATTTCGGCTTGAGTTCCAACCGGTCGACCCACAGCAGCACCACTCCACCCAACAGCAGCATGATGCAGATCAGCTTGGGCGTCTCGAAGAGCACGGTCTTTATGAAGCCATGGGCGAGAACGCCGAGGAAGGCGGCCGGCAGGAAGGCCAGCACCACACCGATGACGAATCGTCGCGTGCGACCGTCATGCGGAAAATCGACCAGAAGTCTGATGAGCTTGCTCGAATAAACGGTCAGGATCGCCAGGATCGCGCCTAGCTGGATCAGGATTTCGAACGCCTTTCCGGTCGATTCGAAACCGAGGAAATGGCCGGCCAGTAATATGTGTCCGGTCGAGGAAACGGGAATGAATTCGGTCAGTCCTTCGAGAAGTCCGAGCACGAGGGCGTCGAAAAGCGTCTGATTTGCCATGATTGCCCAATCCGGGAGGGGTAAGCCGCTATTGCTTGTCACGGCGCGGAACCGGTCCTATAGGTCGGTCGGCCGTGACGAACCCTGAATCGGGTCGAACAAGATTTAGCGGCCCGGCCTCGCCTAGGCCAGATGCATTTTCTATTTCATACGCGGGATCATGCTGACGCTTTTTCACCATCCGATGTTCGCGACATGCCGCTTCGTTCGCCTCGCGTTTGGCGAGTTCAACGAGGAATTGTCGCTGATCGAGGAAAAGCCGTGGACGCGGCGCAAGGAGTTTCTCGCGCTGAACGCCGCCGGGACGCTGCCCGTGCTGCTGGCGGAAGGCGACGTACCGATCATCGGCGCGCATGTCATCGCGGAATATCTGGACGAGACCCGCGGAGCGCTGAAGCGCGACCGCAGGCTGCTCGCCGAGGACCCCATCGAAAGGGCCGAGATCAGGCGCCTCGCCGACTGGTATCTGGTCAAGGCCGAGAGCGAGGTGACGCGTCATCTGGTGCGCGAACGCGTGCTGAAGCCGCTCATGCCGGAAGCGCTGGGTGGCGGCTCGCCCGATTCGGCCGCCATCCGCGCCGCCCGCGCCAATGTGCGCCAGCACATGAAATACACCAACTGGCTGGCCGGCACGCGCCACTGGCTCGCCGGGCCGCGCGTGACCTATGCCGACCTTGCCGCCGCCGCGACCCTCTCCATCCTCGACTATCTCGGCGAGATCGACTGGAACGGCCACCCGGCGGCCCGTGAATGGTATACGCGGATGAAGTCGCGGCCGTCCTTCCGGCCGCTGCTCAACGACCGGGTCCGGGGCCTGGCCCCGGTTGCGCATTATGCGGACCTCGACTTCTAGCATCCAGACCGCAAAAGCCGGCGCGCGCGAGACACTGCGCCAGATGATCGACCGCGAAGCGAGGCTTGCCGGCTTCGATGCGGTCGCTGTCACGTCGCCGGATGCGATTCCCCGGGCGCCGGCGCGGCTGAAGCAGTTCGTCGACGACGGCTTCCACGGATCGATGGGCTGGATCGCCGAGACGCTGGAGCGCCGCGCGGACCCACGCGTACTGTGGCCGGAGGTGCGATCCGTCATCGTGCTTGCGATGAACTACGGCCCCGACAGCGACCCGCGCGGCATGATCGAAAGGCGCGACCGCGGCGCGATCTCCGTCTACGCGCGCAACCGCGACTATCACGACGTCATGAAGGGTCGCCTCAAGGACATAGCGGGGCGCATCGTCGCGCGCGCCGGGGGCGACGTGAAGGTGTTCGTCGACACCGCTCCCGTCATGGAAAAGCCGCTGGCCGAAGCAGCCGGCATAGGCTGGCAGGGCAAGCATTCCAATCTGGTCAGCCGCGAATTCGGCTCATGGCTCTTCCTCGGCTCCATCTTCACCACCGCCGCGATAGATCCCGACCTGCCGGAAGCGGACCATTGCGGGTCCTGCCGCGCCTGTCTCGACGCCTGTCCGACCAACGCTTTTCCCGCACCCTACAGGCTCGACGCGCGCCGCTGCATCTCCTACCTCACCATCGAGAACAAGGGCCCCATCCCGCGCGAATTCAGGATCGCGATCGGCAATCGCATCTATGGCTGCGACGACTGCCTGGCAGCATGCCCCTGGAACAAGTTCGCCCGTGTCGCATCCGAGGCAAAGCTCGCCGCGCGCGACGATCTGCGCGAACCGAAGCTGGCGGACCTGCTCCAGCTCGACGATCCGGCGTTCCGTGCACTGTTCTCAGGCTCGCCCGTCAAGCGCATCGGCCGCGACCGCTTCCTGCGCAACGTCCTGATCGCGGCCGGAAACGCGCAGGACCAAGCGCTCGCCGCACGATGCCGCGAATTGTTGGACGATGCCTCGCCGCTGGTGCGCGGTGCGGCGGTCTGGGCGCTGTCGCGGCTTCTGGATCCCGCCGACATGCAAAGTCTGGCCATGGAACGGAACGCCGAACCGGATGCCTCCGTGCAGGCGGAATGGCTCAACATCCAGCGGGGACCGATCCCGACAAGGAATGCAGGCGCATGACTTCGAGATTCCTCATTTTCGGCGCCGGTTATTCGGGCAAAGCCTTCGCTGCCGCCGCCACGGAAACGTCGGTGGCCATATCCGGAACCACGCGCTCGGCCGATAAGTTCGCGGCGCTGCAATCTCTGGGCATAAAGCCGTTTATCTTCGACGGCAGCAGCCTTTCTGCCGGGTTGGCGGCCGAGCTTCGGCAGGCGAGCGGCGTGATCGTCTCGATCGCACCCGACGAGAACGGCGATCCGGCACTGGCCGCGCTCTCGGGAGAATTGACCACGATCGCACCGAAGCTGCGCTGGATCGGCTATCTCTCGACCGTCGGGGTCTATGGCGACCATGACGGCGATTGGGTCGACGAAACCGGCGAGTGCCGCCCCGTATCGAAACGCTCCACGCAACGGCTTGCCGCGGAGAATGCCTGGCTGGAACTGGGCGAACGGACCGGCCTGCCGGTTGCTGTCCTGCGCCTTTCCGGCATATACGGGCCCGGTCGCAACGCTTTGGTCAACCTGACGAACGGAACGGCCAAGCGACTGATCAAGCCCGGCCAGGTCTTCAACCGCATCCATGTCGCGGACATTGCCGGCGCGCTTTGGCATCTTTCCACCAACCGACTGGGCGGCGTGTTCAACGTGACCGACGATATGCCGGCCCCGCCGCAGGACGTCGTCACCTATGCAGCCGGACTGTTGGGCGTGGAGCCGCCGCCGGAAATTTCCTTCGCCACCGCCCAACTTTCGCCCATGGCGCGGTCTTTCTATGGCGAGAACAAGCGGGTCTCGAATGGCAGGATCAAGGATGCCGGCTACCGCTTCCGCTACCCGGACTATCGCTCCGCATTCGACGCCATGTGGAAGGAAGGGAACTGGCTGGGCGCAGGACAGGCCGATGCCAGAAGCCCCATCAAGCACTTTTGATCGGATGGAACCGGGGCGCCGGAGCGAAAATGCTATAACTCGTCGCCGAGGCGCGCGTTAACGATCCGGTAACCGAGGCGGGCGACGCTCCGGGTCCGGAAGAATTGGGGACGGCCATGATGACCTTCACGTCCGCGGCCAGATCGGTCGGCAAGTTCGCGATTTTCGCCCTGGCGGCCCTTGCGCTCTCGGGCATCGAGCCCGCGCCTGCAAATTCGGAAGAACTGGCCAAGAACCTGTTCGGCAGCAAGGATCTGCCCGCCGCCCTTCCCGCGAAATCCTATGGCTTTTATTCGAAAGGCTGCTTCTCGGGTGGCGTCGCCATTCCGACGGACGGCCCGACATGGCAGGCGATGCGCCTGTCGCGCAACCGCCGCTGGGGCCATCCCGCCATGGTTGCGGTCGTGGAGCGGCTCTCGCGCGATGCGGCGGAGAAGGACGGCTGGCCGGGCCTGCTCATCGGCGACCTTTCGCAGCCGCGCGGCGGCCCCATGCTGACGGGCCACGCCTCGCACCAGATCGGCCTCGACGCCGACATATGGCTGAACCCCATGCCGAGCCGGAGGCTGACGCCGGCCGAGCGCGAGAGCATCTCCGCAGTCTCCATGATCAAGAAGAAGGGGCTGACGGTAGACGACAATATCTGGACCGACGCGCATATGCGACTTCTCAGGCGCGCGGCCAGCTACCCCGAGGTCGAGCGCATACTGGTTCACCCCGGCATCAAGAAGAAGCTCTGCGACACCGTGAAGGGCGACCGCTCATGGCTGCGCAAGGTGCGGCCGTTCTGGGGACACGACTATCATTTCCACATTCGCATCGGCTGCCAGCCGGGTTCCAGCGGCTGCAAGGAGCAGCAGGCGACGGCCCCCGGCGACGGTTGCGACAAGTCGCTCGCCTGGTGGTTCACGGATGAACCCTGGCGTCCCAACAAGAACCCTGACGCGCCCAAGGCGCGCGACCTGATGACGCTCGCCCAGCTGCCCAAGGAATGCCGAATGGTCCTGAACGCGCCGTCGCCGGAATCGGAAATGGCGGCGACGTTCAAAGGGGGCTCCGGCAAGGTAGATCCCGGCAACAGCGGCTCGGGCAGAAACGCTGTCAGGCAGGACGACAGCGGGACCTCGATCGCCTCCGTCATCGAATCGGCCGGTGAAATCCCGCAGACCAATTCGGCAAGCGCCTTCGGCGTCAGTGCCTTCTTGCCGGCAGACGACGTCGATGTGCCACTGCCCCAATGGCGTCCGCAGAAGTGAGCTCATAGGCCACCGCGGCTTAGCCGCCGCTTCCGCCGCGCGGCATTTGCATGACGCGGCAAGTGTCGTATTCATTTCGGGCAACATTCAAAAGCAGAAGGCCTGGCAAGGCCGGGAGGGACTATGTCAGCCTATTACGAGATTCTGGATCCGCGCTTCGGAAAGCTTTTCAACGGCAATGCCTATGTGCAGAAGCTCTATACGGGCTGTCTCTGGGCGGAAGGGCCGGTCTGGTTCGCCGCCGGCCGCTACCTGCTGTGGTCGGACATCCCGAACGACCGCATCATGCGCTACGACGAGACGAGCGGCAATGTCAGCGTCTTTCGCCAGCCCTGCGGCAACACCAACGGCCATACAGTCGACCGTCAGGGACGGCTCGTCTCCTGCGAGCATTCCGGCCGCCGCGTGAGCCGTACGGAGTTCGACGGATCGATCATCACCATCGCCGACAAATGGCAGGGCAAGCGGCTGAATTCGCCCAACGACGCGGTCGTCAAATCCGATGGTTCCGTCTGGTTCACCGATCCGGCCTACGGCATCGACAGCGACTATGAAGGCGACAAGGCGGAAAGCGAAATCGGCGCCTGCCATGTCTATCGCGTGGATCCCGGCACAGGAAAGGTGGATGCCGTCATAACCGACATGGAGCGGCCCAACGGCCTCGCCTTCTCGCTGGACGAGTCGAAGCTCTACGTCGCCGACACAGGCGCAACCCATGTCGACGGCCACCCCGCCGAGATCCGCATCTTCAGCGTCGCGGCGGGCGGCAAGAAGGTGCGCGGCGGCAAGTCCTTCGCAACCTGCACGGCGGGCCTGTTCGACGGCTTCCGGCTGGATGACCAGGGCAATATCTGGACGAGCGCTGCCGACGGCGTGCACTGCTATGCGCCGGACGGGACGCTGATCGGCAAGGTGAAGGTTCCGGAAGTCGTGGCCAATGTCTGCTTCGGCGGAGCGAAGCGCAACTGCCTTTATATCGCGGGCACCTCCTCGCTCTATATGGTGCGGCTCATGGTCAACGGCGCAAAGACCTACTGACCGCAGGACGCCGCGACGGCCTGCTTTCGATGACCGACACGATTCACTCCCTGATCGGGCAGTACGGGTTGGTCGCGGTTTTCCTGGGTTGCCTGGCAGAAGGCGAGACAGCCGCGATCCTTGCCGGCTTCTTCGCGCATCAGGACGTCTTCATGCCGTGGCAGGCTTCCGTCACGGTCTTCCTCGGCGCCTTTCTCGGGGACACGGCGTTCTTCCTTTTCGGACGCCGCTTCTCCGACACGCGCTTCGTGGGCAGATTGCGCCGTAAGCCGGGGTTCGATCGCGCGCTGGAGCTGATGAGGCGCCATCCCGCGCTCTATGTGATCGGCAACCGCTACGTCTACGGCTTCCGTCTGGCAGGCGGCGTGGCGGCCGGGCTGTCCGGTATTCCAATGCCGCTGTTCATCGTCCTCAACGCGATGTCGGCAGCCTTGTGGACGACGCTCTTCGTCGGGATCGGCTATGTCTTCGGGATCGGAGCGGAGCGGATCATCGGCGAGGCGCTCCTCAAGCACGAACGGCTGCTGATCGCGCTTGCGCTGGGCGTGGTTTTCGTCACCGCGGGGTTCCTTGTCGCGCGCCATGCGAGACGCAAGTCAGACGGCACCTGAGCGGCCCCGGCCCATCCAGGCAGGCGCACGCCGTCGAAGGGTTGGAGGCGGTGAACGTCACCCACGACATTTCCAGCGCTGAGACGGCTTCTCACTCTTGCGGGGATTGTTCCCGCACAGCAAAAGTCCAGGCACCTCTCAACTTTTCTCAGTGTCGCGCGTTAGCGTGGCATCCGGAATATGGAGAGTGTCATGCCCGCCGATAAATCCGCCTCCCCGAAAAAAGCGAAAGTCGAAGGCGCAACGGCGGCCGCCATGAAGCAGCGGCGGATTCAAAGGGGCGTCGACGCGAAGGACAGATCGGCCAAGGACAAGGAACCCGGACCCGCGCAACTCGGCGGCCGGAAATATCCCGAGCCCCCATTCCCCAGGCAGCACCATCCCAAGCCCGGTAAGGAGCATGAGATCGATCCGGCGCCTCTCTATGATGCGCCTTTTTACATCGGGTCGAAGAAACTCGATGGAAAGGTCGCTCTGATCACAGGTGGCGACTCCGGCATAGGCCGTTCGGTCGCGGTGCTCTTCGCACGAGAGGGGGCCGACATAGCGATCTTCTACCTCACAGAGGACAAGGATGCCGAGGACACCAGAAGAGCCGTCGAGGCGGAAGGCCGCCGCTGCATCACGATCTCCGGCGATGTGACCAAACGCGACCATTGCATCAAGGCGGTGCAACGCACGGTGACCGAACTCGGCGGTCTCGACGTGCTCGTCAACAATGCGGCTTTCCAGATCCACTCGGCAAGGTTCGAGGATCTCACGCCCGAGCATTTCGACACCACGGTGAAGACCAATCTTTATGGATATTTCCATATGGCGCAGGCAGCCATCCCGCATATGAAGCCGGGCTCGTCCATCATCAACACCGGCTCCGTAACGGGCATCGACGGCTCGAGGGAACTGGTCGACTATTCCATGACGAAGGGCGGCATCCATGCCTTCACCCGCGCGCTTTCGGCCAACCTGCTGGGAAAGGGCATCCGGGTGAACGCCGTGGCGCCCGGTCCTGTCTGGACGCCGCTCAACCCATCCGAAAAGAAAGCGGCGGACGTTTCGAAGTTCGGCTCCAAGACGCCGATGAAGCGCCCCGCTCAGCCCGAAGAGATCGCGCCGGCCTATGTGTTCCTGGCGTCGCCTCATTGCTCAAGCTACATCACGGGCGAAGTCTTGCCGATCATCGGCGGCTATTGATCGCCTGTGCGTTTCAGGTCACGGCCACGCGCTCGGCATTTTCCTGCTGCTTGTCCTCATGCGTCCTGGCGGCCTTTTCGCATAGCACCCTGAATTGCTCGACTTCGCTTTCCGACAAATGCTCGATGCCGATGAATCGGTTCTGCCCTTCGCCCACGCGGATCAACTCATCCAGCTTCGCCTGAAGGGCCATGCCTTCGCGGTTCTGGGTGTTCTGGATCAGGAACACCATGAGGAACGTCACGATCGTCGTGCCGGTGTTGATGACGAGCTGCCAGGTATCCGAAAATCCCAGAAACGGCCCGCTGGCCGCCCATATGATGATTGTTACGCAACAGGCCGCGAACGCCGCAGGCTTGCCCGCCGCATGGGCGACGGCGTTGGCGACCATTGTGAACAGGCGCTCCATGACAAGCCTGCTACATCGCCACCTTCCGGTTGTTGCCGAGCTCGGCCTTCGCGCCCGTCACGGCGGCGGCCAGCATCTTCACGGTCGAGACGACAAGACCGGGACTGTCCCAGACTTCTGCGTCTTCTGGCTGCACCGTTATCAGCCTGATGGCGGGATCGTCTTTCGAATCCCAGAATGCCTTGTTATCCGGCGTCCAGAGCTCACCGATCTTCTTGCGATCGTTCGTGACGGTCGCCCTGCCGGTGATCGACACATATTTGTTGCCTGATGTATCGGCGAAGGCGAGGGTTACGGTCGGGAACAGTTCGATCTGGTCATCCTTCATGCCTTTGACGTCCGTCAGGAAGTAGATGGCGTTCTCTTCGCGGATCACATTGGCCGCGAGCGGCCTGGCCCGCTGCCGCTCTCCATCCCATGTGACCAGCATGCAGATGTTTATTTTCCTGGCAATCTCCCAGACGCGGTCGCGTGCCTCTCGGGCGGAAAGCTTCGTGCTTCCTTCATTCTTGCCTTGGGTCATCGGAGCATCTCCTTGAAAGACGGAAAGGCGGCAATCTAGGGTACCGCTTCACGGTGCTGGAATTGTCTCAATGCAGCAGATCGACGTCGCGGCGGCGGCTCTTCAACTGGCCGGCCTCGTCCACGGCGACTTCACCGGTAACCGTGGTTTTTTCGTTACCGGCTTCGTTACCGGCATCGCCCGCGATCACCGGGTCCTGGACCTCGGGTACCTTGCTCTTGGCTGTGTCTCCCCCGGCCGGCTCGCCTTCGGACTGTCCGTCCGGTCCCGGCACAAGTCTTTTGCGCGGTCTTCGTCCTTTAATCGTCATGGCTGCCTCACAGGAGGTACAGGTATGGGCCCGGGCGACGGCACGGGCTCCGGCGGCATGGGCGAAGGCGGCATGGGACCCGGGAACGGTTCAGGCGGCGGGACGGGACGGCCGGCGGCTGATTGACTGATCGCGAGCATCGTCACGCCACCAGCACATCCGCATGCTTCGCAAAGGAAACGAAAGCTTCATAGGCCTTCTCGGAGGTGATCTTGCCTGCCATCGCCGACTGCAGGACCTCCATTGTGGACTGATAGACGGGTCCGCGTCTGGCGTGAGGCCAGTCTATCAGCACCTCGCAGGCCCCATGAACGGATTTCACTTCCCGTTTGGTGTTGTCGCCGGTCCGGACGCAGACCGGACTGGGAAATGGAAGGCGATCATTTTTCGCGTTCTGAACGGCCGCATTTTCCATAGGTTCGGTCTCCCTGACCTTTTTCGGTCAGAGAAAACGCGCCGACGACGAGGCAGTTCCAGAGCGCAGGCTCTCGAAAGACAAACGTCCGGGATTGGGGTGGATGCAATGACGGGCTTACCGCCTTGTGCCCCTGGTCTCAGCCCAGCGGCGAAAGCGCATCCGCCAGGCTCTTCGAAGGCTTGGACTTGGGATCGCTCATATACCTTTCGATCAGTTCCTCGACATGATCGTTGCGCGCCCGCGCGCTGTCGGCGCCCATGACCACGATCATGAGCCGCCGCGAGCCCCGGCTGACAGATGTGACGATGTTATAGCCCGACGCCTTGATGTAGCCCGTCTTGATGCCGTCGACGCCGTCCACACGCCCTATCAGGTCGTTGTGGCCCCGCACCAGCCTGCCGCGGAACATGAAGTCGGACCGGGAGAAATAGTGGAAATATTGCGGAAAGCGGGCGCGCAGGGCCAGGCCGAGCACGGCCATGTCGCGCGCCGTGGTGTGCTGTTCCGGGTCGGGTAGTCCGGAAGCGTTGCGAAATATGGTGTTCCTCATGCCGAGCTGCTGCGCGCGCACCGTCATCTGCGCGGCGAACTGCTCCTCGGTGCCGCCAAGATACTCGGCGACGGCGACCGCAACGTCGTTTCCTGATTTGACCGCGAGCGCCAGGATCGCGCTTTCCGCATCGATGGTCTCCCCGGCCTTTATCCCCATCTTGGAGGGCGGCTGGCGCGAGGCGAAGGCGGAAACAGGTATCTCGGTCGTCTTGGTCAGCCGTCCCTGGTCCATCGCCTCGAAAAGCAGATAGAGCGTCATCATCTTGGTGAGGGACGCCGGATATCGGACCGAAGTGGGATCGGACTGATAGAGCATCGCACCGCTCAGGGAATCGATGACGAGCGCTGAATATTTGGTCGACGGCCCCGGCGGCACGATCGGGGCAACAGGCTCGCTTGCAGTGGTCGCGCAGGAGGCGACAAGCACGAGCACGCACAGTAGCGACGCTACGCGGCGAAGCAAATGCAGCAAGGCAAGGTCCATTTTCCGTACGATGCAAGCGTTTTGCATGAGCGCGCCCGGCGAAGAGAGCTTTGGGGAAAGCGTTGTTATGGACTAACCTAACCGAACCGAACTTGCCATTTCCTTTCTTCCGTGGGCCGCCGCATCCGCCCCAAAAAGGAAAACGGCAGGCTATTCGAGCGACGACGCAACGCTTGCCCCGGTTGAGCTGTTCAAACGTCAGCCTCAAGATGGGGACGGTCGAAGGGAAAACGCCATGTCCGAGATCGCAACAATCGCTTCCGCCATTTTCAGGAGCGCGGGGAAATCGAAGCGTTTCGTCGTCGCCATTGCGGGTCCGCCCGGTTCGGGGAAGTCGACCCTGGCCCAGCGTCTTCTCGATGTCCTTCCGGAGGGCTCGGCTGCGGTCATCCCGATGGACGGGTTTCATTTTGACGACGCCCTTCTCGAACAACGGGGCATGCGATCACGCAAGGGGGCGCCCGAGACCTTCGACTTCGCCGGTTTTGCCATGCTGCTGCGCAGGATCCGCGACCATGAACCGGATGTGGCTATACCCGTCTTTGACCGCTCGATGGAACTTTCCCGCGCTGCGGCCGCGATCGTCGGCGCGGATGTGAAGTTCGTACTGGTCGAAGGAAACTATCTGCTCCTGGACGAGCGGCCATGGTCCGGACTTGCCGACCTCTTCGACCTCTCGATCTTCATGGACGTGCCGCGCGAGGAACTGTCGCGGCGGTTACTGGAGCGCTGGCGCGGCCACGGAAAGACCGATGAGGAAGCGGAACACTGGATCGCATCCAACGACATGCCAAACGTCGAGCGGGTCCTTGCCTGGAAACGCCATGCGGACCTGATCGTCGGCGCGGACCCGGTTGCCGGCAAGGAGGGGGACGGCAGGAACCAATAGGCGTAATCCCCGTTGAAGCGTTGGCGCGGCGTGACGACGTTGGCGACAGGTTCGCGCATTCATCAACGAGCCAGGAGGATGAGGGCAATGGCCAAGGCAGCTGCGGGTGCAACGACAAAGAAGACTGCATCGGTGACGAAGAAGGCCGCAAAGACCGGCAAGGCGGGTAAAGCAAAGACGGCCGCCCCCGAGGCAGGCGCGAAACCGGCGAAAGCGGTGAGCAAGGCCACGAGCAAAGCAACCCCGACAAAGGCTCCGTCCAAACCGGTGACGAAGGTAGCGACCGCAAAGCCGGCAGCGGTAGCCAAGAAGGACACGGCCAGGAAAATTTCGGCTTCGCCCGCACCGTCGGTCGCCACACGCATGATACGCAAGGTCGCCGCGACAGCCACGGGAGCCGTCACGGGAGCTGTCGCTTTGGCCGCGTCCGCAGTCGGCAAGCCTGAAAAGGCAGGCCGCTCCAAAGCCAAGAAATAAATTTGATATTCGCGGGAGCAGGCGCCGTTCGCGCCTGCTCTCTGCCGACCTACGGCCGGGCGGGAATGTTCAGTCCACGTTGGACTGCGGGACGTTCCAGTCCTCGCTGCAGCCAGGCATCGACGTTGGGAAAATTCTCGAAGCCGACGACGTCGCGAGCCTCGTAGAAGCCGATCAGATTGCGGACCCAGCCCAGATGGGCGATGTCTGCAATCGTATAGTCGTCGTCCATGAACCATTTCCGATTGGTCAGGCGCCCTTCCATGACGCCGAGCAGGCGTCGCGACTCGTCGGCGTAGCGGTTCAGCGGTCGCTTGTCGGCAATGTCGCGTCCGGCAAACTTGTGGAAGAAACCCAACTGGCCGAACATCGGCCCGACAGACGCCATCTGGAAGAAGACCCATTGTATGGTTTCATAGCGGCGCTGCGCATCCGTGGGGATCAGCCGGCCGGTCTTCTCGGCAAGATAGAGCAAGATGGCTCCCGATTCGAAAAGTCCGATAGGTCGTCCGCCAGGTCCGTTCGGGTCGATCATGGCGGGGATCTTTCCGTTCGGATTGAGGGAAAGGAATTCCGGCGTCCAACTCTCGTTCTTCGTGATGTCCACGAAATGCGCCTCATAGGGAATCTCGAGTTCCTCCAGCGCGATCGATACCTTCACGCCGTTGGGCGTGTTGAGCGAATAGAGCTGGATGCGGTCCGGATGGGAGGGCTTCCAGCGCGTGGTGATCGGAAAGGAAGAAAGATCGGTCATGTGAACTCCGACGGGTAGGACGCTGTCGTCCCTAAGCAGGCGGAACGACAGCATGGATCAACGGACAGGCGCGGATTTCCGAAGCTTCGAATGGCCCGGAAACCCCATGGCGCGGTCACACCGACTTGAACGCCACCACTGCATTCGTGCCCCCGAACGCGAAGCCATTGCTCAGCGCAGCCCTTATCTTGCGCTCCCGCGCCACGTTCGGCGTCACGTCCAGATCGCAATCGGGGTCCGGCTCGCGGTAGTTTGCCGTAGGTGGAACAACACTGTCGCGCATCGCCATCACGCAGGCGATCATCTCGAGTGCGCCGGAAGCGCCTAGACAATGCGCATGCATCGACTTGGTGGAGGAAACGGAGAGCTTCGACGCATGGTCGCCGAAGACACGTTTGATCGCCTCCGTCTCGATCTGGTCGTTGGCCTTCGTGCCCGTACCGTGGGCGTTGAGATAGTCCACGTCCTCGGGATTGAGGCCAGCATCCGCAAGACATGCGCGCATGGCGGCGGCGGGTCCCTCGACGGTGGGCGCAACTATGTCGGACGCGTCCGCGGACATTCCGACGCCGGCGATTTCGGCAAGGATGTCGGCACCACGCGCGCGCGCATGCTCATAGGTTTCCAGAACGGCCATGCCTGCTCCCTCGCCCATGACGACGCCCTGCCTGTCGGCGGAGAACGGCCGGCAGGTCTCCGGGGAACAGATGCGCAGCGCCTCCCAGCCCTTCAGCACGCCCCACACCAGCGGAGCCTCAGCCCCGCCGGCGACCATGACGTCTGCGCGGCCGAGAAGAAGCTGGTCCATCGCGCTGGCGAATGCATGGTTGGACGAAGCGCAGGCCGAAGTGACGCCGAATGTCGGACCCCGCAGGCCAAGATTCATGCTGATCTGGCCGGCTGCCGCGCCCGGCATGATCTTCGGTACCGCGAATATGTCGGTGCGCGTCTTTCCCTCGACCATGAGCCTTCGATAATTGTCGTCCGCTGTCGTGGCGCCGAAGACGCCGACCCCTATCGCGGCACCCACGCGGTAGGTGTTGGAATCGTCGATGACCAAACCGGAATGGGCCAGCGCTTCACGCGCGGCGATGACCGCCAGCAGGCTGTAGCGGTCCATAGAGACGGTGTTCCTGCGGTCGATCCCATGGTCTGGGAGCTGTCTGATCTGGCTGCCCGTCCTGATCTTGAGATCGCCAAGCTGATCGCCTTCCAGCGTCCCTATCGACGAGCGCCCCTCGCGCATCGCCTGCCAGATGGACGCCGCGTCATTGCCGAGCCCACATAGGCCGCCTATGCCTGTAACGACGATGCGATGCCGCATTGAGAGCCTTTCAGGCCTGGCTTTTCTGCGCGATGAGCGCGCGCACGGCTTCCGTCATGTCGTGGACGGTCCTGAGGCTGCTCCAGGCATCGACGGTGTTCATCTCGATCTCGATGCCGTAGTCCTCCTCGAGGTCGAAAATGATCTCCGTCAGCTCAAGCGAATGGATTCCAAGTGCCGTAAGTTCCGTTTCTGGACCGATTTCGCCTATCTCGGGATCGGCATGCGCCTTGACCCTCGCGAGTATATCTTCGGCAAGCTTGTCAGCCATTGCATCCTTCCCGGGTGGGTGCGTTTCTCCCAACGCACGGTTTCACCGCCACGGCAGACGGCCTCCAAGGCACTGTGATGCCTGATTTCTGTATAGAAAGCCCCGCCTTCGGAAGCAACCATGGAAGTTTACGAGCCATTGCGCCGCCTTGAGGGGAAGCGAAGGTTCATCCAGCGGGTTTGGCCGCCGCGTAGATCACGACGCTGCCGGAGCCTACGAATTCCACGGCCAGCACGTCGCGCGGCAGAATCTGGCGGGAATCGATGGCATGGAAAAGCATCGCATTGCCTTCGATTTCCTTGCGTAGTTCGCCGATCTCGGATTCGTGCTGCCTGATCTTCTCGGCGATCAGCGCCGGCGGGCCTCCTTCGACGGGAGTCGCGTCGGCCAGGAACACGATCTCCACCTTGTCGAGGCTGGATGCCTTGCGGACCATCACGATGGAATCGGCTGACTTTTCAATCGCTGCGATGATCCTCGCCTGATCGGCCGCCGCTTGCGCCTCCTCTTCCTCGACCTGAGTGCCTATGATGGCATCGAGCGCTTCTCCCTTGGCCGAGCTCTGCTGTGCGACGGCGGGAATGGACAGACACAGAAGGGTGCTCGTCAGCGAGGCCGCCGCCAGAAGCCGTCTTTCGATCAACATTTACTCAACCGTTCTCCTTTAGCCCCTCGCCTCCTCGTCCGACATGCCCTCCAAATGTGGCAACGGTGTCACAGGCGCGGAGTTCCCCCATGCTTGCGGCGGCAAGGCTTTCGGCCCTTCGCCTTCAGTTGCGTCCGCGCTTTGGACACCGGGTTGCCCGGCAGGCCGCGCCTGGGGTATCTCGATGATTTCCAGGATATCTTTCAGGGGAGGACCGACGTGAGCGCGACACCGACAGTCGAGGCATTCCTTGCCGAGTGGATCGCAGCGTTCAACGCACACGATCTCGACCGGCATATGCGACTCTATACCGAAGATGCGATTCTCTTCGGCTCCGTCGACGAGTTGCAGATCGGCCGCGACAAGATTCGGGGCTATTTCGGCGGACGGCCCGCCGATGTCCGCGTCAAATCATACCCCATGCCCACGGTGCGCGAGATAACGCCCGACGTGGTCATCACCGGGGGTCACGTCGATTTCGCCGATGGCGACGTTGCGAGCCCCTATCGCATGACATGGGTGCTTGTCAGGCAGGACGGCAACTGGCGCATCGCCCAGCATCACGGATCGCCCCGCTTCGGCAAATAAGTTTTCGCCCGCTCTGGCGGGCGAAAAACATAGGCCGCGCCGCGTCAGGCTATATCCGCGCCGAGCTCGCGCATCAGCCCCATGAATTCCGGGAAGCTGGTGGCGATCATGGCCTGGTCGTCGATCGTCACCGGCCTCTCGGTCGCCAGGCCGAGAACCAGGAAGCTCATCGCGATGCGATGGTCGAGATGCGTCCTGACGATGCTCTCGTCATTCGATCCGCCGCCCAGCCCCTTGCCGTCGGGACGGCCGCGCACGGCAAGTGTTGCCTCGCCTTCGGTGCAGTCGACGCCGTTGACCTCGAGCCCCCGCGCCACTGCCGCAAGCCGATCGCTCTCCTTCACCCGCAGCTCGTCCAGCCCCAGCATCAGCGTTTCACCTTCCGCGAAGGCCGCAGCCGCCGCAAGGACGGGATATTCGTCAATCATCGACGGCGCGCGGGAAGCCGGAACCGTAACGCCCTTGAGATCGGACGAGCGCACGCGCAGATCCGCCACGTCTTCGCCGCCGGCATTGCGCGGGTTGAGGATATCGATCCGGCCGCCCATTTCCTGAAGCGTCAGCAAAAGCCCGGTACGGGTAGGGTTCATCAGCACGTTCTCGATGACGATGTCGGAGTCCGGTACGATCAGGCCCGCTACGAGCGGGAAGCCGGCGGAAGACGGATCGCCCGGAACGGCGATGATCTGGCCCGTAAGCCTGCCCTGCCCCTCGATGAAGATGTGCCGGACGCCCTCCTCGTCAGTCTCGACGGTTAGATTGGCGCCGAACCCCCTCAGCATCTTCTCGGTGTGGTCGCGCGTCATCACCGGTTCGACGACCGTCGTGATGCCCGGCGTGTTGAGTCCCGCCAGAAGGACGGCGGACTTGACCTGCGCGGATGCCATCGGCACTCGATAGGTGATCGGCGCGGCGTGCCTCGGGCCGCGCAGGGTGATCGGCATGCGATCGCCGGGGGCCGCCTTCAGGACCTGCACGCCCATCTGGCGCAGCGGCTCCAGAACACGGCCCATCGGCCGGCCGCTGAGCGAGGCATCGCCGACGAAGGTCGTTTCCATGTCATAGGTGCCGACGAGGCCCATGGTCAGGCGCGAACCGGTTCCGGCGTTGCCGAAATCCAGCGGACCTTCGGGCTGCAGCAGGCATCCGTTGCCGACGCCGCGGATGATCCATTCATCACCCTTCTTCTCGATCTGCGCGCCCATGGCTTTCATGGCGTCGCCGGTGCGCATCACATCCTCGCCCTCGAGCAGGCCGGTGATGCGCGTTTCACCGGAGGCGAGGCCTCCGAACATGAAGGAGCGATGCGAAATAGACTTGTCGCCCGGCACGCGGGCCGTGCCCGTCAAACCCCTGGAGCGTCTGGCCACGGCCGGACGCGGTTCTGCGCTATGTGTCATGACATTCCCCGAACAGGCGACGCCGCTCTAGTCGCGCCGGCTTTCGGCGGTCTCCTATCATGGCTCTCTCACATGGTCATCCCCTTGCGGGCGATGAGGGACATAGAGTTCCCGGGGTGTAAAAAGCCTGCCTTTTTAGCTTTGACAGAGAGCCAGAACTGTGGCTATGGGGACCGCAAATCATGGACGAGGATCGGCAGTGGCGAAACCCGAACTTGGCACGAAACGAATCGACCCGGAGACGGGCAGGAAATTCTACGACCTGAACAAGGATCCCATCGTCTCGCCGTACACGGGCAAGAGCTATCCGCGCTCGTTTTTCGAGTCGGGCAGCGAGAAGGTGCTCGAGGAAGAGGCCGAGACGGATGACAAGGAGCTCGATGGCGAGGACGACGCCCCCGAGGTGATCTCGCTCGAGGATGCGGACGACGAATCGAAAAGCGACGACCTGCCGGATATCGACGACGAAGACGATGTCGATCTCGGCGACGACGATGACGATACCTTCCTCGAAGACGAGGAAGAGGAAGACGAAGACGTCACCGACATCATCGGTGTCGGCGAGGACGAAGACGACGTATGACCTGGTTGCCGCATCCGCGAAAAGGGTGCGGCAATGCCTCGGGCGCTTTCAGAAATAAGCTTGCCGCGAGGGTTGATATTGCGACGGGGCGGCGCTAGAAGCCCCATCGACGCGGGCCAAGGTCCGCATCTGATCTCTTCGCCGGGAACGGCGCCGGCATATGCCGGGTGTGGGGCCATAGCTCAGTTGGGAGAGCGCTTGAATGGCATTCAAGAGGTCGTCGGTTCGATTCCGATTGGCTCCACCATTCAGTCCTGGCATTTCTGGGACTTTTTGACCGTCTCAGGAAAGCTTCGTAGTTTCCTCGGCTTACGGAGCCTCGGGCGGCAACTCTTGGACATTTGTCTCTGGATTATGGCCGTGAGACACCAATTTGAGCGTACGGTCTCTGTCGGTCTGATTTCGTTTCCAGGTGTTTGGGCAGGTGCATCGCCCCGATGGTCGCCTGATGCGGCGTGGAAGATAGGGCTTTCGCTCAGACACTGACCAGCAGTTCGGCCTGCTGCCGCCATGATGCCGGCAGGTCGATGTCCCGGGAAAGATGTTGTGCTGTCAGGCCGGCCGACTGGGTGCCGGCAAGGATGCTGTCGGTGATTGAGGGTGAGAGAAAGGCCAGGGGCAGGATGCGGCTTATGTCTGCGGGAGCGACATTCTCGGCCTTTGCAACATCGCTGATGGTCCTGTTTTCTCCTGATATCAGCATGGCAAGATAGCGATGGGCTCTCAGTACCAGCCTCACGAGGCTTAGATCCGGATCGCGATGCTGGTCAGCGACGTTGGTGACAACCATGCGCATCTCGACCCCACGTCTTTTGAGGGACAGGGGGCATTCAAAGACAACGACTGCATCGTCGCGGTCATGTGACGGGATGGGTGCATCTGATACCAGAGCATGGACGATCGCAGTTTTGTCGATCGTTATGGTCAGCGAGCCCGGCTTCAGCGCGATGCGGTGAACCAGCCTGTGGACAAATTCCCGACAGGAATCATTGTGGCCTTCCCTGAGAATCTGGATTGCGGCTGATGCCTGATCGAGCGCAACTGGCAGATTGGCGGTTGCGGCGAAAGCATGGACCCAATCTGCCAGTTGAGGGCGATCCTGCAAGATCGAGATCAACTTCTGCGTGACAAGGGGCTCGATCTGTCTGGCCGGCAGCCGCCATCCTTCGGCTGCATTCCTTCGGCCAGTTAGGGCTTGGGAGACATAGTATCGGTATCTCATCCCCTTCTTGTTCGCATGAACCGAACGCAGCTTTTGGCCAGTCTCATCATAGATCAGCCCTGTGAGAAGATGGCAGTTCGCCACATTGGATGCGCTTCTGCGCGAGGGCGCCTGCATCTTCAAAAGGCGCTGCACCTGATCAAAGAGCTCGCGATCTATGATGGCGTCATGCTCGCCGTCATAGATCTTGTCGCGATGTCGGACGCAGCCGACATAGGTCGGGTTGGAAAGAAGGTAGGCCAATTTGCCCCGGCTGGTTATCTGCCTGGCAGCCTTGCCGCCGGTTGGCGATGGGTCTGGAGGGGCTTTGCTCGCCTCCTCGATCACGGCAAGGATGGATTTGAGCTCACGATACCGTTCGAACAGCCAGCGGACGGTTCTGGCGTCTTCGGTATGGATGACGAGCTTTCTGTGATCGACCCGATAGCCGAGCGGTACAATACCGCCCATCCACATGCCCTTCTTCTTAGAAGCTGCAATCTTGTCGCGAATGCGTTCTGCCGTAACCTCCCGCTCGAACTGGGCAAAGGAGAGAAGAACATTCAGCGTCAACCTGCCCATCGAGGTCGTAGTGTTGAACTGTTGCGTCACTGAGACGAAGGAGACGCCTGCCTGATCGAACACTTCCACAATCCTGGAGAAGTCGGTCAGCGATCTGGTCAACCTGTCGATCTTGTAGACGACGACTACATCGACCTTCTTGTCCCTGATGTCCTGCAGCAGCCTTTGCAGGGCCGGGCGCTCCATGCTGCCGCCAGAGAAGCCGGGATCATCATAGCGGTCAACCAGCAGTTTCCAGCCCAGCCCCACCTGCGAAGCGACAAACGCAGCGCAGGCCTCACGCTGTGCGTCGAGCGAGTTGAACTCCTGGTCCAGTCCTTCTTCGGTGGATTTGCGTGCGTAGATGGCGCAGCGCAGGCGAGGATTGTTCATAGGCCAAAAAACCTCCGGCCGGACCAATGTGCGCCGGTGATGCGTTTGGCGACGGCTGACAGCGAGCGATACGTCTTGCCATCAAAGACAAAACCATTCTCGCTGACATCGACGACATGCGTTCTGCCGTTCCATTCCCGAACCAGCCGCGTTCCGGGTCGAAGAGCTGGCGCATTGTTGGTGGGCAGATCATCCCGACGAGTGTTCCTCGTCAGCCCAGCGGGATTAGCCGTTCCGGCATTCTCGCTATCGGCAGACCTGCCCGATGCATTGGCATGGAGACTGCCGCGCTTTACCGCATCGCGGATTGCCTTGCGGGCTATCGGTGAAAGACCGCCAAGATGGCGAGCTTGCAGATGCCAGGCGACGGCCCGCTCGAGCAGTCCGCGTTTGACGCCCTTCGGCGGTGGGCAGGCATAAACATTGGTCCAGCGAGCAGTCAGTTCCTCCCTGGAGAGATCGCCCAGTGCGGCGATCTCTCCTTCAATACGCTCTTCCAGCGCGGTCATGACGATCATGATCGTCACTTGGCATTCGTGGTGGCGTGTTCGATTCGATAGCGACGCACACCGTCCTTGCCGGTCTCGCTGTTGAGGTTCTGACCGAGTTTCTTTCTCACCATCGCCGACAAGAAGCCACGCACCGAATGGGCCTGCCAGCCGGTCGCCTCCATCAAGGCTTCGATGGTCACCCCCTTCGGCGAGTTCAGCTTCTTCAGGACGATTGAGGTCTTTGTCTCGGTGGCAGCCTGTGTGACCGGCTTCACGCTGGGCTTGATGGTCTTGCGGGCTGATGCGACCTTACGGTGGCTACCTGCGGCTTCGTCAGGGCCTTTCGTTACCGCCTTGCTCTTCCGGCCGGCCTTGGCCTTGCCGTTGGCAGGAAGCGCCATCGTCCGAGCAGTTGCAGCAGATTCGTTGGTGGGAAGTTCGTTCGTCAGTGCCATCATGCTCTCCATCAGTTCAGTGCCGGACCATTCCGACTTCTGTACTGACCGAAGCCCGCACATCAGGCGGGCGGAGAGGATCGGCTAAAACCTGGCGCCGCTTATGCGGCTTGTTCGTTCGAAAGGCCGGTGCGCTTTCTTGAGAACAGCAACGCTCTGCGTGCGCACGAAGTCCAGCGGAAAGTCGCAATCCCGGTAAACATTCCTCAACGCCCGCGCAGGCCACCGATTGCCGTGCGCCAGCACTGCTCGATCCTATCCAGCGTCTCGCCCGCGCATCCGGCCAGCGAGGAGATCGCAATCGGCTCGATGGACTCGTCCGCTTCGCCAAGAATCTTCAGAACGGTGATCAGACCGGAAAGATGCTGCAGGCCAGGCTCGATCTCGTCGAGTGCATCAATTGCAGAGCTGACCCTTGTTCCATCAATTCCTGTCCGCTTCTTCGCCATCGGCACGCTCCTTTTGGAGCACCAATGCGTCCTTGGCTCAGGAAGTCGAATGGAAATGTGCAAAGTGGACTGCGTAGGGTCGAGCGGTTTGTCTTCGATGAGGATTGGCAACCAATACGGCATGGATGAACTTTAGGCGTGGAACGCCGCACGGGTACAGAGATCTGCCCGATATTAAGGCGCGGTCTTGCGCTTTTGGAGTATCAGCAGCAGTGAACGGGACAGTAGGACTGGTCTCACGGTATGTTCGGAACGATGGAGGGAACCTGATGAACGAACCGATACTGAACTGTCCACACTGCAAGATCAACATCCGGCTGACTGAATCCCTTGCGGCGCCGCTGCTAGAGACCACCCGCAAGGACTTTGAGTCTCGAATGGCCCGGAAGGAAGAGGAGACCGCGGCGCGCGAGGAGGCGGCCAAGAAGGTCCTCGCGGATGCGCAGAAAGCCCGTGCGGAGACTGATGCTGCAGTCGCCGCCAAGCTTGACGAGGCCAGGGCCGCGATCGCGGCCGAGGAGGCGGCCAAGGCCCGACAGGCGACAGTCCTCGAAATTGCCGAGAAGGATCGGTCCTTGGTAGAGAGCCTGGAAATGATCAGGCAGCAGGACGAGAAGCTGACTGCGGCCCATCAGGCACAGGCGGACCTGCTGCGGCGCGAGCGCGAGCTGACCGAGGCCAAGGGCGCACTGGAGCTGTCGATCGGACAGAAGGTGAAGGCCGAACGCGACCGGCTGCAGCAGGAGACCGCCCGCCAGCTGGCCGCTAAGGACGAGGCGATTGAGCAGCAGCGTGGCAGGATTGAGCAGGAGGCGGCCGAGCGCGCCCGTCAGGCGGCGCAGTTGTCACTCGAGGAACGTGACCGCCAGCTTGCTGCGGCCAACGACCTTATCAAGGAGCGAGAAACCAAGCTTGCCGAGGCGCAGGCTTCTCAGGTTGAGCTGCTCAAACGCGAGCGTGCGCTACGGGATGCCCAGCGGGAACTCGAGCTCACGGTCGAAAAGCGGGTCGGGGAGAGCCTTGATGCCATCCGGCTGAAAGCACGGCAGGAGGCTGAGGATGGCCTCAAGCTAACGATCACCGAACGCGACGAGCAGATCGCCGGCATGAAACGGCAGATCGAGGACCTCAAGCGACGGGCGGAGCAGGGTTCCCAACAGCTGCAGGGCGAAGCCTTCGAGCTCGAGCTTGAGTCGCTGCTCCGCGCTCGGTTTCCCACCGACACCCTGCTGCCGGTGGCCAAGGGCGAGTTTGGGGGTGATATCGTCCAGACTGTGATGACCGCGGGTGGCATGGCCTGCGGCCAGATTCTCTGGGAGACCAAGCGTACGAAGACATGGAGTGACGGCTGGTTGTCGAAGCTGCGCGACGACCAGCGCCGCGCCGGCGCCGAGCTTGCCATCCTCATTTCGGACACGCTACCCAAGGGCTGTGAAAGCTTCGACCTCGTCGAGGGGGTGTGGGTGACTGGCAGAGCCTGCGCCATACCGGTAGCTATTTCGTTGCGGCAGGGTCTGGTCGAGCTACAGAAGGGCAGGCAAGTCCAAGAGGGGCAGCAGACCAAGATGGAAATGGTCTATGCCTACCTCACCGGCCCGCGGTTTCGGCACCGCATCGAGGCCATCGTCGAAAAGTTTACGGAAATGCAAGCGGACCTCGCCCGTGAACGGCGATCGATGACGAAGATGTGGTCAAAGCGCGAGCTGCAGATCCACGGCGTCATCGAGGCGACGGTCGGGATGTATGGCGACATGCAGGGGATTGCCGGCCGGGCCATGCAGGAGATACCGGCACTCGAAATGCCGCTTCTCACCGGAGAGGGCGGATCGGCTGGCAGTGACGATTGAGGCTCAACGGGTCCTTGCCTGTTCGTTCCACCTTGACGGGTGAGTGTGTTCGGCGGTTGAATCCTCCTACAAATGACGACACCGGATGCAACCGGTCGGGGGAACATGATTCGCCGACGCGGCATTGTCACCACTGGTGATAACCGAAAGGCTAGCTATGAGGACCTCGGGGTTAACCCGTGTTGGATGCGCCTTGGTGAATCTACCGCCGAAGCATTGAGACAGGCAGTTCTCGCGGACGAGGCCCGCATTACGTATAGTGAGCCTGCCATACCCAGCCAGCGTTTGCTGGAGCTCCGGGTCAGCTCGGCCCTTACCGGCACAAACTTCGAAGTCACGTTCAACGACGGATTCAACGCACTGATTCGCGGGCGGGGATCCGGCAAGTGGGCTATCCTCGAATATCTTCGCTTTGGACTCGGCCGGAGCACTCTGGACGCGACCGAAGATGCCGCAACCAACCGCGAACGTGACTTGATTGCATCGACGCTCGTCGGCGGGTTCGTGGAGACCTCGAGCGGAACGGTGTTGTGGAGACGTGGCGGCGCTCGCTCGATAGGATGGGGGCCATCACCGTTCTCTCGGGCACGGAATCTCGCGATTTGCCTATCAATGTTGCGCAGGAACGGTTCCGAGCGCGTGCCTTTTCCCAGAAACAACTTTCAACGATGGTGAGGCGCCCGGAAACCGCCAACGAGCAGATCACGGGTATAGCCGCGGCAGAGAGTGTAGACCGTCGCCGGCAGGCAGAGCAGGAGATTGACGACGCCGAGCGCTCGGTTAGGGCTACCTTTCAGCAGATTGTCCAGAGCTGGGCGGCGCAGGCCGCATACGATCGTGCGGAGGCTGCTTCCGATGATCTTTTGCAGCGCCTTCAGGCGATACGCACCCGTCTCGAGCAGGGTGGCTTGAGTGTGGAGCAGCAGCAGATATTGGACAAGCAGCCGGTTTACGCCCAGACCGTCGCGACGTTCCAGACTGCGGAAAAGCTGATCACTGCCACTTTAGAACAGGCAGAACAACTCAGGGAAATTCCGCTGGATGAGTGGGACGGCGTGGTCGACACTCCTTCGGTCGACAAGGCCCGCCAGACCCATGTTGCTCGTTAACGACCTGCTGCGCCAAGCCATTAGTGACATGACCGACGCGCTCGCCAAGGCGGCTGAGGATCTTGCTCTCCATAGGACTGGCTTTGAGGAGGATAGGGTAAAGTTCAACGAGGAATACACGAAGGCCAACCAGGCCCAGTCACACCTGACGACTTTGCTGGCGGAATTCCGACAGCTTGGTGAGGGACAGCAGGTCGTTGAAGAAAACCTGCAGGATGCGCGAACTGCCCGTGCAACGCTTTTGGGAGCTGAATCGCGTCTGGGAGAGGCGAGGGCCACCCTCGGCACTCGCGTCACCGCTCTGCGCGAAATACTCAATGAAGCGTCTGACAAGGTGAAAGAGATGTCGGCCGGAGTGCTACGGGCACATGTTGAAGAGGAGACGGTGCTTGCGCGGTTCATGGAAGCGCTAATGGAACTTTGTGAACGCTGCGGTGTCCGCGACGTCGATACCCGCTGCCGGGAGTTGATTCTGGATGCGGCAGCAAATGGCCGCCAAGGCTGGGAACAGCTCGTTCATCGCCTGCAGGGGATCCGTAAAGCTCAGATTTTGAGGAGCGATGGCGCCGAGGCCGACCTGAACGACATCACCGAGTTGCGATCTGTCCTCGGGTTTCTCACCGACAATCAGGCACGCCAAGTCCTCGCCCGCTTGGACGACGACAGGCTGGGGAAATTTCTGTCCGCGTGGGCGTCACCATTTATTAGGTTCGAGTACAAGGATCGAGGCTCATACATGTCTTTCGATAGGGCATCGCCCGGGCAACAGGCCTCTGCTCTGCTAGCGTTATTGCTGAACCAGGAAGCTGGAACGCTGATCATCGACCAGCCCGAAGACGATCTGGATAATCGGGTTATCATGACCATTGCGAAGCAGCTTCAGACTACGAAACGCAAACGACAGCTAATCTTCGCCACCCATAATCCGAATTTTGTGGTCAACGGCGATGCCGACAAAGTCGTGGCCCTCATGCCAAGTGTTGAACCAAATGCCACCGAGTCCGTCAGGGCCGCCCAAATCGCAATTGAAGAGGATGGGGCTATCGAGACCCCAGCCGTAAGGAAAGCGATTACGGAGACCATGGAAGGCGGCATGCGCGCTTTCGAGCTTCGCGGGCGCAAGTACGCGGTCGTGTAGGATAACCCCCAAGCCTGCCTTGACGGGATACATGCCGGTGAACAGGTCGCACAGCGCATTCCGTCGGAATAAGGTGATACGCCGACGCCGCTGATGTACAGCCGTACCACCCTATGGAGCGCAGCTGGAAAGTGCTACTCTCAAAAAATGTCATAGCAGCTGGGAGTGACCATTTTTAGCGCTCATGGTCGCGCTTTCTGGTATTGGCTGCAGCGTCCGCTAACTTGCAACGGCAGACCGTCCCTGAATATCCGGAATGAAGGCGCGTCGCAGACTGGCAGCTTGGGGGCCGGAAACTGTAAGTCCACTTTCTGAGCATACTCATTGAAAGCCGATGCCGCGGTCGTTAGGCATACCCGCAGACCCGTTCTCGTAACGCTGACCAGTTGCAATCATCCTGCGTGGACGCAAGCACATCATAGTTTCCGTCAGTGAATCGAAGCGGTACGCCCTATTATCTCGACGATTCCAGCGGTCGGTCACGATGTGTAATCGCCGAAGAAGCCAATTGTCAGGCCACATGTGTCCGAACCGGATCACCCAATCTGTCAATGACCGTGGAATCGGGACCCCGTATTTTCACGCAAAAGGGACCCCGGTTTTGGGGTTGATGGAGGGCACGACGGTGAGCGCCCGATCAGGCGACGCTGGTCGGGGTTGCACAGCCTGATCGGGCGCGGCTCGTTGGCTTTCGGCTTTAGCTTTGAGAGCGGCTCTTGAAGCGCCAGGATTCGTTTCCGGTCTCGACGATCTCGCAATGATGGGTGAGCCGATCGAGTAGCGCGGT
>WPCJ01376764.1_pt1 | contig 34892 bp, 30 predicted proteins | sample 5399831 | NCBI WGS metagenome assembly WPCJ01 (sample SAMN12869470, study PRJNA574797) | sludge metagenome | isolation source: wastewater treatment of pH10 | place: China:Beijing | collected 2019-05-20 | reverse complement strand
CCGCATTTCACCCACTATTGAAAATCTAGCGCATATCGAACGTAAAGCGTTTTATCGTCAAACAAACACCGATTCTTGGCAACATAACCGTAATCGTCACCAAATCGGCCTGCAATCGACATAGTCGCTTCAAAATCGCTGCTCAATCGGCTTTAAATCGGAACCTAAAATGCCAACAATCGACACAAACCATTCGCCCCGATGGGGCGAGTTGGACGCCAAAAAAGAAGGGCATAACCCGCCCCTCAAGTGTCAATGAACACAAGAAATTTGCCTCCCCTCCCGTCATACCACTAAGGCGACGTATTGATACTTGAGGGGCAACCTTTCCTGATGTTGACACCTTCACGCAGGTTACTGGTTATGGGCGTCCAACACACACGGCTCATTCCTGCTTGGTAATAATAAGAATAATAATCTTCTTATTATTCTTACCGAACGAATGGGCACTGCTTAGCCATTTCACGTTTCGAGCCAAGGTTTCAGTACAGATAACTACAAGTGCACACAGCGGCCCTCCAGCACCGTTAGACGCAGATTCTGCTTCAGCTCATGGAATAAGGGACTCCGGGTTGTTTTCCCCTCTCACAAGGCGTTTCAGCGGCCACTGAAGCCGCCTTCTCTTCTTGGCGTTAAACCATCGGCCTATGGCCGATTGATAAAGCCCGCCAGGGCTTTATTGGCAAGGTCAGAACGCGCCCTCAAGGCGCGAGCTGCACCGCGCATGATGGATTATCTTTAGATAATCTTGGATGGATTTCCCAAACTGCCCGCAAAGCAGCGCACCGTCTGGGTTTTCCAAATTGGGACGGGGAACGTTACGACGGCAGAAGGGGAGCGTTACGACGGTAACAAGGGAACGTTACGACGGTAAACGGGTGCAGTTGCCGTGGGGCCAGGCCTCTTGATCTCCCATTTTCCCTTGGCGTATTCGTTCACTACCCAACCCACGGCGGCAAGTTCGGCCAGTGCCTTCCGGGCAGTCTGACGGCGTTTTTTCATAGCTTCGGCATTGGCTTCATCTGGCCAGACATAGCCGCAAAGCGTGTCCAGTTCCACGCGCCCGGATTTGCCGGGGTCGATCCAGCCGCATAGCCGTTGGTGCATCAGCCGTGCCGGATCAGTCTGTAGCACCCGCACTTCCGCCATGTCGATACGGGCATATGGACGATGCCCCAGGATCGCTTCGGCAATACGCGGATTCAGGGCAACCCATAGCCTGCCGTCCGTCTCGTCAAAAGCATGACTCATCAGGTGGAACGCGGCTTGCCGCCGTCCCTTCGTCACAAGGATGGTGACGTTCGACATGCGCAGCAGGCTGGCTTTGAGCGCCTTGATGTTGTCGCCGCTATCCGTCATGCCCGTTTCTGAGAGCAGTTTGGTCAGGCTCTCACGAACCACCAAGCCGTCTTGCTCAATGGCTTCGAAACGGGGTTCAAGGAATAGCCGTAGCTGTCGCCCCGTCTCACTGGTCGGTTCCGGGGTTAGCAAGATGCCGTTCGGGCCGCCAAGGGCCACGATGCCTTGCAAAAGACGCATATCATCGGCCCCGAGAGGTTCGAATCCGACGAAACGCATGGATTCGTCCTCGCCAAAGGTGTAGGTCACGTCCAGCTTGCAGCGTTTGCGATCGCCACGCTTGAGGCTGCGGAACAGGCCAGGTGCCAAACAGTGCGCGGGATCATGTCGGACGTGGGTCAGGTCATGCTTAGGCTTCTTCACGCTGTCTCCTTTTCACCTTGCACTGCCGCTCCAGTACAGCAGGCTTCAACACGCCGCCGTCGTGCCGTCTAAACCAGAGTTCTTGAAAAGGTGCGCCATAGTTGGCCTTGCTGACGCCAAAGCGGACAAAATACCCACGCTGACAATCATCGACCCCCAGTATCTCGGCCTCGCCTTGCGTCATGCCGGATAGGTACGATTGCCAACGGATGTTATCAACCAGTACGGACGATCCACGACTGGCCTGCTGTTGATCGCCCGACCCCATCATGGCTGCGCTTTTACTCGCGTGGTGCAGAAACACAATGGAGCAGCCTGTATCAGCGGCTATGGCCTCCATGTGCCCAACAACCTGCGCCATCGGCCCGCTAGCGTTCTCCTCCTCAATGTGGAAGCGCCGCAAAGTGTCCAAGATCATCAAGCGACGACCTTCAGCGGCTCGTTTGAGAGCATCGAACCAGCTAGCAGCCATGATGTTTGGGCATTTACCGATCAAGGGTTCAATGAGCAAACCATCAGCCACGGCTTGCCGTTCCGCTGCGCTGAGGTGTGCCCCAAGGGCGTGCAGACGATGGTGAATAGCGGCCGGTGGATCTTCAGCAGGCAGATAGACCACTTGCCCGGTGGGAAACTCGCCTATTTCAAGTAAATCAGGCCCGCCTGCAATCTGTGCAGCCAATTGAAGGGCCAACATGGATTTACCAGCCCCACCAGGCGACACAAGAGCACCAACAGTGCCAGCAACCATATTAGGCAGAACATAATCAATGGGTGGCGGCAATTCCGTGAAAGCCGCCATAAGATCAAGAGCCATATAACTAGCCCTCTATAGGGCCAGGTCGCGCAGCTTGATCACCCGATGATTTACGTGCCTCAATCCACTCTTCGACCTCTGACAAATCCCAGGCGACATTTCTACTGGTTAACGCGATACGGCGTGGAAAATCCCCTCGCTGCTCCAGGTTATAAATTGTTCGTGTCGAAAGCGGGATCATCTCCAGGAGCTTCTTCCTGTTGATGAGGGTCTTTATATTTTGCATGGGTCAATACCTCTCAAATGAATAGTTGCTATTCATCGAGTAGCTGCGCGAAGCAGCTAATCGGTAATTGACCTGCCCGATGCCAATGGCGGCCTTATTTATAAATTCACGGCATCAACTTCAATGCTATCAAAGATAGCAAAAACATCAACCCTTACTGCCTCCCGAAGTCCACTCATCAATCATATCGGCCCAATCCTGCAACATCGCCGCCCGCTGCTCGCGGTACTCAGCCTTGTTGTAGACAGCCCTCACGCCCTTCTGCTCGTGCGCCAGGCACTTCTCGATCCAGTCGGTGTTGTAGCCGGCCTCATGCAACAGCGTGCTGGCTGTGCGCCGCAAATCATGCGGTCCGAACTTGGTAAGTGACTTCCCATCTTTCTGCGCCGCCTTGTAAGTCAGCGTCAGCACCTGGTTAAGTGTGGCAGCGCTCATCGGCGCATCCGAGTCGTACCGTGATGGCAAAACGAAGTCGGAACCACCGGCAAAGGTTTTCATGGCAATGAAAATATCCAGAGCCTGCTGGGACAGAAATACCAGGTGCGGGTTACGGCGTTTCATCCGCTCCTTTGGAATCGTCCACAACGCTTCGCTGAAATTGATCTCGCTCCAGGTCGCATTGGTCAGCTCGCTCTTGCGCACCATCGTCAGCAATAACAGCTTGGCCGCCGCACGGTTTGTTGGGCTTGTGCCCACTCGCTCCATGTACTGGTACATCAGCCCAATTTCTTCTGGCGTCAACGCTCGGTCACGTGGCTCGAATCGAGCGATGCTTGTTGGGCGCACCAGTTCTGCCGGGTTTTCGACCTTCTGCCCACGCTCGATGGCCCAGCGAAATACCTGCAACACGATTTCACGCACATGAACGGCGGTGGCCGGTGCGCCTCGCTCAACAATGGCATCAGCCAGCGCCCGCAAGTCTTCGTGGGTGATCTCCACCAGCTTCTGATTGCTGAATTTCGGCTTCAGCTCACGCTCATAAACCGAGCGGCGCATATCGCGGGTGGAGTCGGCCATCTGGTAGCCACGCAGCCACTTCTCCGCCCAGGCACCGAACGTCTCTGCATCTTTCACCCGCGCCTTGTCTCGGGCTTTCTCCTTGGCCGGCGACTTGCCCGCCGCAACCATCTTCTTGGCGTCACCCAACAGCTCGCGGGCTTCGGCCAGGGTGATGCCACCGACACCATAACGCCCAAAGGTGATGGTCTCCTGCCGACCGTTGATTGAGTAGTTGTAACGGAACGAGATGGAGCCGGCTGGAGTCACTGCCACATAGAGACCTTCCCGGTCATTCACTTTGTAGAGTTTGTCCCTGGGCTTGAGATTGCGCAGCTTGGTATCGGTCAGCATGTACCTTGTCCTTCTTCGTCTCCGATACCATGCTGAAAAAATCTCGAATTTATCGTATTTTTTCTTACGAAACAGTAACTTATAGAATATTAATACCATGAACACACAAAAGAACGCAGCATGGTATCGGCATCAATCATGGCATCGCCAAACCATAATACCAGCTTTAATGCCATGCTCAAACGGTGCTTGGCGCTTCCTCCCGTTGCCAGATCGTGCCAAACACAAACAAAAAAAAGCCCGCAATTACGCGGGCTTAGCGGCATTTCATGCCATCAGGTGCCTGGCTGTGCCAGACGCGGAATCATTCCCACTCGATCGTGCCAGGCGGCTTTGAAGTCACATCATAGACAACGCGATTGATGCCACGGACCTCATTGATGATGCGGGTTGCCGCATTGCCAAGGAAGTTCATGTCGTAGTGGTAGAAATCGGCCGTCATGCCGTCCACCGAAGTCACGGCGCGCAGCGCACAGACGAATTCGTAGGTACGACCGTCGCCCATCACGCCTACGGTCTGAACCGGCAACAGAACAGCGAAAGCCTGCCAGATGGCATCGTAGAGGCCAGCCTTACGGATTTCATCCAGATAAATCGCGTCGGCTTCGCGCAGAATCTCGAGTTTCTCTCGCGTAATGCCGCCCGGGCAGCGGATAGCAAGACCCGGTCCGGGGAATGGATGACGACCGATGAAGCTGTCCGGCAGGCCAAGTTCCTTGCCGAGCAGGCGTACTTCGTCCTTGAACAGTTCGCGCAATGGTTCGACGAGCTGCATCTTCATGCGCTCCGGCAAACCACCAACATTGTGGTGCGACTTGATCGTAACCGAAGGACCACCGGTAAACGAGACACTTTCGATCACGTCCGGATAGAGTGTGCCCTGCACGAGGAAATCCGCACCGCCGAGCTTCTTGGCCTCTTCCTCGAACACTTCGATAAAGAGGCGGCCAATCGTCTTACGCTTCTTTTCAGGATCGGTTTCGCCTTCCAGCTCACCGATGAAACGATCAGCAGCATCGACGAGAATGAGTGGCAGGTTATAGTGTTCGCGGAACATTTCAACGACCTGCTGCGCTTCGTTCTTGCGCATCAGCCCATGGTCAACGAGAATGCAGGTCAGCTGATCGCCAATAGCTTCATGCGCCAGAAGCGCCGCAACGGACGAATCCACGCCGCCGGAAAGCGCGCAGATAACCTTCCCACTGCCGACCTGCTTACGAATTGCCTCGACAGCCTGCTCGCGATAGGCACCCATCGTCCAACCCGGCTTTACGCCGACGATACGATGAACGAAATTCTGCAATAGCTTGGCGCCATCCGGCGTATGCACGACTTCCGGGTGGAACTGTACGCCGTAATATTTGCGCTTCTCGTCAGCGATGACTGCAAAAGGCGCGTTTGGCGAAGTACCGATAATGGTAAAACCATCGGGCAGCGATGTAACGCGGTCGCCATGGCTCATCCAGACCTGATGGCGAGTGCCCTTGGCCCATATGCCTTCGAAGAGAGGGCTATCTTCCTGCACATCCAGGAAAGCACGACCGAATTCGCGATCATGGCCACTTTCCACCTTGCCACCCAGCTGGGCGCACATCGTCTGTTCGCCATAGCAGATGCCGAGGACCGGAATGCCTTCTTCGAAAACGGCCTGGGGCGCACGCGGCGACCCAATATCAGTCGTCGAATGGGGGCTGCCTGAAAGGATAACGCCTTTCGGCTTCAGCCGCTTGAAAGTCTCTTCCGCAGACTGGAAAGGGACGATTTCACAATAGACGTTGGCTTCGCGCACGCGACGCGCAATCAGCTGCGTAACCTGGCTGCCAAAGTCGATAATTAGGATTGTGTCGGGATGTGCCGTGGTGCTCATGTGCAGCATCTATTTAAAAAGTGACCGGGATGCAATGCCTATATGGGTTATAGACGCCATGCTCAACAAGTGCGTTGCCAAAAATCGACCTATACTGACATACCATTGTCAGGAGCCGACAAGAGACCATCCGCGATTGCAGCCTCCAGTCGCTCGACCGCTTGGGCCAGTTTTTCATCGATAATGTGCAGATACTGTGTCCAGTCCCCGACATGCTGCAACTCGCTTGCACCATCGGAGATACCGCGAAGCCCAATAAGCGAAATTCCTGCAAGCTGGCATGCGCGTAGACAGGCATAGGTTTCCATATCGACCATATCCGCATCAATCGCCGCATAGGCTTTGCCGGAAACGATATTCGCACCTGTTGAAAGCGATGCGGCAGAGATTTCCGGTACGGAAACCGGGAGTTCGATCACTTTGGGAAGATCGAGAAAAGGCGTCGCGCCTTTTTCAAACCCAAGCGGCGAAGCATCCATATCGCGATAGGAAACGGAAGATACCTGGAACACTTCCGCTTGCGGTAGTCTGGCTGAGCCTGCAGAGCCGAGTGAAACCACAAGATCAGGCTTTTCTCCCGCCTGCATCAGAGCTGCAAGAGCATAGGCGAGATTGGCAGCCGCCTCGACCGGCCCTACCCCGATCATGACCGGCGTGAAGAGCTTCGCCAGATGACGCCCATATTCGGCATCAACAGCCACAACGTAGAGCAGACGCTTTCCGGCGACAATTTTCATCATCCCTGCAGGCCTTTTCTGTCCTGCACGACCATCATTGTTCCGGTCATTGTTGCGATCAGGCGCACTTCTGTGTCGGTAACCGCAAATGCCTGTCCATCACTAACCATGATGGTACGACCGGGTTTGGTGACCTCACCGCGAAAGAGGAACCGCTCCCCTTTGCCTGGAGCAAGCAGATTCACTTTGAATTCGATAGTCAGTACTGCCGCATCGGAAGGCATCAGCGTCAGCGCAGCATAGCCGCAGGCAGAATCGAGTGCGGCAGAAATCATGCCTGCATGCAAAATGCCGTGCTGTTGTGTCAGCTCCTCACGAAACGGCATTTCGACTTCAACGATACCGGGCTCACACCGTGTCAGTTCAGCGCCGATCAGCTTCATGGCCGCCTGCCGACCAAAGCTTTCCTCGACGCGCTCTTTAAAATCCGGTTCTGCTACACGATGCGCTGACATCGTCTCCCCCGCTTTATTTTGATCTTTGCAGAATGCTCACATAAAAACCGTCAGTGCCAGTGGACAATGGCGAAAATACCGCACCATGCGACGGAAATACCGGCTCCACTTCACCGGCATCGGCAACAATTGTGTTCCAGATCGCCTGTGGCGCGACCTCCGAAAAATCAGCGTTATCTGTGAGAAACCTCGCAACCTGTTGCGTGTTTTCTTCCGCAAATAGAGAACAGGTAACATAGGCAAGTCGCCCACCCGGTTTCACATAATGCTTGGCAGATTCCAGCACTTCCTTCTGGTCCTGAACGCGCCGCTCAAGCTGCTGGTCGTTCAGCCGCCATTTCGCATCCGGGCGGCGGCGCCATGTGCCGGAACCCGTGCAAGGCGCATCAGTCAGAACGAGGTCCATCTGCCCTGTGAGCGGGTCGAGTGCATCGAGATTTCCATGGACCTGCGTATTGCGCACCCCTGCACGCTGCAGTCGCTCATGCATCGGCGATAACCGGGAGCGTTCCGCATCATAGGCGTGGACTTGACCACTATTTTGCATCGCAGCAGCCAGAGCCAATGTCTTGCCACCAGCGCCAGCACAATAGTCCAGTACCTGCTGGCCTGGTGTGGCACCAGCAAAGAGCGCGGCAAGCTGTGATCCCAAATCCTGAACCTCAAACCAGCCGTCGAGAAAGGCCTGCTCGCCCTGCACATTCGGGTGGCGGCCAAGTGCTTCAATCGGCGGTATGCGCAAGGCTTGCGCAAGGAATGGCGCCGGTGCAGCGCCAGCTTTTTCCAAGGCCGCAAGCGTTTGTTCAGGCTTGGCCTTCAAACTGTTTACGCGCAGATCGACGGGTGGCCGTGTTGCCAGTGCCCTACCCTCATCCACCCAGCGCGCCCCGAAAAGTTCCTCCAGCGAAGATGCGCACCATTCGGGCACATCCGCCTGAACATGGGCTGGCGCTTCGGTGACATCCCTGCTTTCCCAAGCAATACGACGCAGCTGCTCCAGCACGTGCGGCGCAAACTTATCTCCATCGAGAGCGGCATCAACAGCAACAATATCCATGCCGCCATCGGCCAATAGCGCGCCAAAAGCCAGAGCGCGTGCATCGTCGGCGTCCATTCGCCACGCGATGGACAGTTTGCGGCGCAGTGCATCATAGACGATATTGCCAATCACAGCGCGGTCACCCGCGCCTGCGAAACGATGGGAAGCGCCCCAATCCTTCAGCACGTCTGAAGCCGGACGCGTGCCCACTTCAATCTGATCCAATACCTCGATAGCCGCCTGCAGACGTCCGCCAAGCCGCATTGTGTCTCCTTCTCGAATGCCTGCTTGGGCATAGCCTTCCTTGGAGGGAAAAGGCAATCGGCAAATCAAAACAAAAAAGCCGGAGCGACGAGCTCCGGCTTTCTTTCTATCTTATGACAGCGGTTTATTCAGCCGCCGTTGCCTCTTCATTAGTGGCAATCGTGTTGGCTTCATAGCCATGGGCATCCTTCAAGGCTTTACGCACGCCAGCCTCATAGTCGGGATGGATCAGCTTGAAGTGACCGAGCTGACGCTCGACGATGAAGCCCGGAACCCCACCCATTGCCGCAGCGATATTGGAGAACAGGCGTTGTTTTTGTCCGTCATCGAACAGATTAAACAGGGCCCGCGGCTGCGAATAATCGTCATTACCAACACGATGGTCATAACGAGCAGCATCGCCTGAGATACGCAGCGGCGGCTCCTTGGCTGACGGCTGTTCAACCGGACCATTGAACGAGTTCGGCTCGTAATAAGCATCTGGATTGCCGGTCTTGATCCCGCCATAGACATTCATCTGACCATCGCGGTGATAATGATGAACCGGGCACTTCGGCTGGTTGACCGGAATGCTTTCGTAATGTGTACCAAGGCGATGACGATGCGCATCCGCATAGGAGAAGATACGCGCCTGCAACATCTTGTCGGGTGAATAGCTGATACCCGGCACGATATTCGACGGCGAGAAAGCCGCATTTTCAATCTCGGTGAAGTAGTTCTCCGGATTACGGTTCAGCTCCATGATACCGATATCGATCGGCGGATAGTCTGCATGCGGCCAGACCTTTGTGAGATCGAACGGATTGTATGGCGTCTTGTCGGCATCAAGTTCCGGCATGATCTGCACCTGAACCTTCCACTTCGGGAAATCTCCCTTGTCTATGGAGGTGAACAGGTCTTCCTGCGTGGATTCACGCGTACGGCCAATCACATTCTCGGCTTCTGCATTGGTCCAGTGCTTGTGACCTTGCATGGTCTTGAAATGGAACTTGATCCAATAGCGCTCGCCAGCATCGTTCCAGAACGAATAAGTATGAGAACCATATCCGTTGATGTGACGCACATCGGTCGGCAAACCGCGATCCGACATCAGGATTGTCACCTGATGCAGGCTTTCCGGCGAGAGCGACCAGAAGTCCCACATCGCAGTCGCCGAACGCAGGTTTGTCTTGGGATGACGCTTCTGGGTGTGAATGAAATCCGGGAATTTGACCGGGTCGCGCACGAAAAACACGGGTGTGTTATTGCCGACCAGATCCCAGTTGCCTTCCTCTGTATAAAACTTGAGAGCAAAGCCGCGTACATCGCGCTCGGCATCAGCGGCACCCTGCTCGCCGGCAACGGTCGAGAAGCGCGCCAGCATCGGCGTCTTAGCGCCTGGCTGCAGAGCCTTGGCTTTGGTGTATTTCGAAATATCGCCGGTAATGGTCAGTGTACCATGGGCACCCCAGCCCTTGGCGTGGACAGCACGCTCTGGAATGCGTTCGCGGTTCTGATGGCTCAGTTTTTCAATGAGCTGATAATCCTGCATCAAGAGAGGGCCGCGCTCGCCCGCACTCAGGGAATTCTGGTTGTCCGGTATCGGAGCGCCTGCACTCGTCGTCATTGTCGGGCGATCTGCCATGGGAATTCCCTCCTGAAAAAGCCAATATTGGAATACGACTAGCCTTGCTAGAAGCACGACACGGTTCGTCCGCGTCATGCCGTGGCTAGGTAACGGGCTCAGATTAGACCTATTCCAATCATAATCTCCAATTGCTTTTCCGATTATTTTTGATAACTTTTTCTTATCATGTTTACAGTACGTCAGATGCGCTATTTCGAAGCGCTTGCCACCACGCTGCATTTCCGCAAAGCCGCACAATTGGCTCATGTGTCCCAGCCCGCGCTTTCAGCTCAGATCGCGGAAATGGAGGCCGTTGCGGGTGCACCGCTTTTCGAGCGCTCTCAGCGACAGGTAATAATGACGGAGCTTGGCAGGCAACTTTATCCAGGTATCAAGACAGTGTTGCGTGAACTCCATGCACTTGAGGAAATTGCCGCGCAAAGCCGGGGGTTGCTGCAAACACGGCTACGACTGGGTATCATTCCAACCGTTGCACCCTATTTGGTTCCGGTGCTCATCCCACTTCTGCGCGAACGGCATCCGTCATTCCGCCTCCAATTGCGGGAAAGCGTAACCGCCAAACTTCTTGATGAGCTGCTTGCGGGTGAAATCGATGCGCTTGTCGCTGCCCTTCCCATTGACGACGAGCGGCTCGCCCAAAGAAAACTGTTCGATGATCGCTTTCTGATAGCGACCTCCACCAATGATCAAACGGTTTTGGCTTCACCGATGACGCAGGACAACGTTGCTATCGACCGATTACTTTTGCTGGAAGAAGGGCATTGCATGCGAGATCAGGCATTGGCCGTTTGCTCGCTACCATCGCAACGCCAGCTCGTAAAATATGGCGCCACCAGCATGACTACCCTTTTACAAATGGTGAGCCATGGCATGGGCTTTACACTCATTCCAGAAATCGCGGTGCGTGCTGAAGCGCGCAGTAATCATATGCGCATCGTGCCTTTTAAAGGCGAACAACCGAAGCGGGAAATTGCTTTGTTCTGGCGAAGACAGAGCATGCGTCGGCAGGATTTTCTAGCCCTCGCGGACTGTATCACTGAAAGCGTAAGCGGACTGAAAGTAGGCCACGATGATCTCTCTGTCCTGAAGTGACCGTCCCTCACACTCTTAAGGCTGCATTAAGTTTGGAAACATAGCCACTCAACGTTTTGATTCTGAAACCTATTGCCTGGAGGGGATAATGAGGTGGTCCGATTTGGCGGCCTATGGTGTGGTCTTTTGCCTGAGCTTGACTTATTTCGCGGTGACGAGCGACAGTTCGCGCTCTTCAATTACGCCGCGTACAAACCACGCCATCGCTAAGAATAATGCAACCGTACCGCAGAATGCGGCGACGTCTGCGAATACGGGAAACGTTTCTGCAAAAACAGCGGCGGCCGAAGACGCTGCCTGGGAGATACCAGATCCCGACACATTGCCTGACGATGCGTGGGGACGAATTGTGCGCTATGGCCACGATCTGATTACCGAGACTTATGCGCATATGGGTCCAGAAGTGGCTGATGAAACGAAACGTTTTGCAGGTAACAATCTTTCCTGCCAAAGCTGCCATCTGGAAGCCGGAACCAAGAAATATGGACTACCTCTCGTTGGTGTCTACGGCGACTTTCCTCAGTACCGCTCGCGAGAAGGTCAGGTCGGCACGATTGAAGATCGCGTCAATGGTTGCATGACCCGAAGCCTAAATGGCACAGCGCTGGCCATCGATTCCCCGCAGATGAAAGCCATGGTCGCCTATATCAAATACGTCTCTGCAGGGACTACTGTTGGCGAAAACACCAAAGGTCGCGGCTCTGGAAAGATGCCGGAACTGAAACGCCCGGCCGATCCGGTGCACGGCGAGAAACTCTATGCCGAAGTTTGCGCCGCCTGTCATGGAGCGGATGGTCAGGGCAAACGGGTCGGCGTCGTGGGCGATGCGAAAGGCTATGAGTTTCCGCCGCTCTGGGGGCCGGATAGTTTCAATGACGGCGCAGGCATGAACCGGCTGATCTCAGCGGCAAATTTCATTCACGCCAACATGCCGAACGGCGTATCACTTGACGAGCCGCAATTGGAACCGGAAAATGCATGGGACATTGCCGCCTTCTTCCAGTCGAAGCCACGTCCAGCTAAAGCAGATTTGGACAAGGATTTCCCAAACCGATTGGAAAAGCCTGCAGATGCTGGCTACGGCCCTTATGCCGACAACCTGTCCGCACAAACGCACAAGGTTGGTCCCTTCGATGAAATCCGCACAGAAATTAAGAAGTTGAAGGCCGTAACCAACTAAAGATAAAAAAAGGCGGCTTCAATCGAGTCGCCTTTTTCCATTCGTGAAATCTAATGAATTACATGCCGCCAGGATAGTTTGGGCTTTCGCGGGTAATGGCAACGCCATGCGAATGGCTTTCACGGAGACCGGCATTGGAAATCCGCACGAACGTTGCTCTCTCACGGAACTCTTCCAGTGTTTTGGCGCCAACATAGCCCATGGAGGCACGCAAGCCGCCTGCAAGCTGATGAAGAACTGCGGAAATCGGCCCCTTATAAGCTACCTGCCCCTCGATGCCTTCCGGTACAAGCTTCAGCTCATCGCGCACTTCCGCCTGGAAATAGCGATCAGCCGAACCGCGCGCCATGGCACCAACCGAGCCCATACCGCGATAGGCCTTGAACGAGCGACCCTGATGCAGATAAACCTCGCCTGGGCTTTCTTCCGTACCGGCCAACAGCGATCCAGCCATCGCTGCGACTGCTCCGGCAGCCAGCGCCTTGGCGAAATCGCCCGAGAACTTGATCCCGCCATCAGCGATAACAGGAATATTCTGCTTCTGCGCGGCCTCAACGGCTGACATAATGGCCGAAAGCTGCGGAACCCCGACACCGGCGACGATACGCGTGGTGCAGATGGAGCCCGGCCCGATACCCACCTTGACAGCATCCGCTCCGGCATCAATCAGTGCCTGCGTACCGGCAGTCGTTGCCACATTGCCCGCAAGAATGGCGACATTCGGATAGGCTTTCTTGATACGGGCCACAGCGTCGAGAACGCGCTGCGAATGACCATGCGCCGTATCCACGACCAAAAGATCGACACCTGCTTCAATCAAACGTTCGGCGCGCTCGTAACCGTCCTCGCCGACGCTCGTTGCAGCAGCCGCCCGCAGGCGCCCCTGGGCGTCCTTGGCGGCATTCGGATTAAGCTGCGACTTTTCAATGTCCTTGACCGTAACGAGACCGACACAACGGCCTTGATCGTCGACAACGAGAAGCTTTTCAATGCGATGAGCGTGCAAGAGACGCTTTGCTTCGTCCTGATTGACGTTCTCACGAACCGTAATGAGGTTCTCGCGAGTCATTAGTTCGTGGATTTTCTGCTTCGGATCAGAAGCGAAACGGACATCGCGATTGGTCAGGATGCCGACAAGACGGCCTGGGCCCTTGGTAGCATTTTCAACGACCGGAATACCGGAGATTCCATGCGTCTTCATCAATGCCTGAGCGTCGGCAAGTGTAGCGTCCGGCCCAATGGTGACCGGATTTACGACCATACCGGATTCGAACTTCTTGACCTGACGGACTTCTTCCGCCTGACGTTCCGGCGTCAGATTGCGGTGAATGACGCCGATGCCACCAGCCTGTGCCATCGCAATGGCCAGACGGGATTCCGTCACCGTATCCATAGCAGCAGAAAGAAGAGGAAGGTTAAGCTCGATATCCTTCGCGATGCGCGTGCGCAGATCAACCTGCCCCGGCATCACTTCGGAATGGCCCGGCTGCAATAGCACATCGTCGAATGTGAGAGCGAGAGCGCCAGTGGGCGATTCCACGATTTTAGCCATTGCCAATTCCTTTGCCGATCTTATCGAATGAGAAAAGCCGCCTCTCCGGAATAGGTCCGGGAGCAGCGACGCATCTGGTTTGCTAGGTTGAATTGGCACCGGCTGGTAACACGGTTATGACCAAATGGAAAGCCTTTTGCTGACAAGTTTCAGTTACCGATAAGGATTTGCGTGATAAATCTCTGTACGTCGAAAACGGGCAGCAGCAGATTTGCAGGGGCAAAGTGAGAAAATCCTATAGACGCGTTCCGCTTGTCAGACGGTCAAAAGCCATGTGGATGTCGCCGCATGTCTGGAAACCACGGCTGGTCTTCTGGTGCGGCGCATTGGCCATCGGTCTTATCAGCGTCTGCTTTGCAGAAGCCGCTGACATTGCGCAGGATTGGTTCAAGACACTAACAAGTGGAAACAGTTGGCGGGCATGGCTCCCCCTGCTTATCACACCGGTCGGGTTTATGGCCTGTTCCTGGATTGCCTTATCCTGGTTTCCAAATTCTGGAGGCAGTGGCATTCCGCAAGCAATTGCCGCACGCCACTTGCACGATCATGAAGATCGAACTCTTCTGCTTTCGCTCAAGACCGCAATCGGGAAAATCGTTCTCACTCTCGCAGGGCTTTTTAGCGGTGCTTCCATCGGACGCGAGGGCCCGACAGTGCAGATTGGCGCATCCATCATGATGCAGTCTGCGCGTTTCGGTGGCATGGAGCAGGCACGCGGCCTCATCCTTGCAGGCTCTGCTGCAGGTATCGCCGCAGCATTCAATACACCTCTGGCGGGTGTCGTGTTCGCGATCGAGGAGATGGGACGCGCCTACGCGGCCCGAACCAACGGCCTTGTGCTGTCCGCTGTCATTCTCGCTGGTCTCGCCTCGCTTGGTCTTGTTGGAAACTATAATTACTTCGGACTGACCACCGTTACGGCTTCGACCGGCAAGGATTGGGTTTTGGTTATTGCGTGCGGTATAATCGGCGGAGCATTCGGGGCAGCCTTTAGTGCGCTCGCACTGGAACTGGGACGCCGCGCGCGACGTCGTGTTCAAAAAGCCCCACTTCGCAATGCCGTGCTTTTCGCAGGAATTTGCGGCCTCCTCGTCGCAATCATCGGCATTGCATCCGGCGGATCGACCTTCGGTGCAGGCTACGATCAGGCACGGAGCGCTGTCGAAGGGCTGGCTCTTCCGCCTCTCTACTTTATCGCGAAGTTTCTTGCCGGGCTCCTCTCCATGATTTCGGGAATACCGGGTGGGATATTTGCGCCGTCTTTATCGGTCGGCGCGGGATTGGGCAGCACAATCGGCCTTGTTCTTGGAACCAGCGCCAGCCTTGCTGCCGTTCTCGGCATGGCGGGATATTTTGCCGGTGTCGTGCAAGCGCCCATGACGGCATTCGTCATCATTCTGGAAATGACCGGCAATCATAACAATGTCATTCCACTCATGTGTGCATCAATGCTTGGCTATGGCACTGCGCGGTTGATTTCTCACGAGCCACTCTATCATGCCCTGTCACGTGACTATGTGGCCGACGTTCTGCGCCAGCGCCGGGCACGCGAAAAGAATACGCTCTCTCAATAGAGCAAAAATGGAGGAGAAAACTGTTCATGGACCGCAGAACATTTACCAAGTCGCTTGCGGGACTTGGGGCAATGCCCTTTGTCGTCAATGCCGCATCGGCAGCTACTGAGGGAGGAGCGAATATGCTGGAACTTTTGGGTGGAAGCATCACGGATGTACCCGGAATCAAGCTGGGACACCACACACTGACAAAACGTCCGACCGGCTGCACCGTCCTTCTATGCGAGGACGGCGCTTCTGCGGGTGTCGACGTGCGCGGTTCAGCCCCTGGTACGCGCGAAACTGATCTGCTCGATCCGATCAATTATGTGCAGCAGGTTCAGGCCATCCTGCTTTCCGGCGGCAGTGCCTATGGTCTGGCGGCTGCAACCGGTGTCATGCGTTATCTCGAAGAAAACAATCTCGGTTTCAAGATCGGCAAAGGCGTCGTTCCGATTGTACCGGCAGCAATCCTGATGGATCTCGGTGTCGGAGATTTTTCGGTGCGCCCCGATGAAGAAGCCGGCTATCTGGCATGCAAGGCCGCAAAGGCCGAAGCTTCCGGCGAAGGCAATATCGGTGCTGGTGCAGGCGCGACTGTCGGCAAGATGTTCGGCATGGATTACGCCATGAAGGGCGGGCTAGGCACAGCCAGTTACAAGGTGCCAGGCACCGAAATCGTTGTCGGCGCAATCGTTGCCGTCAATGCTGTCGGTGATGTCTATGCACCGAACTCACGCCAGATTCTGGCTGGTGCAAGGACAGAGGACGGCAAGGGCTTCCGTGATACCATGTCCGCCATCATGCAGGGCCACGGTGTGGTCAAGTCGGGAGGCGCCAACACAACGATTGGCGCAATAGCGACCAACGTCCCGTTCGACAAGGCTCAGCTGAAAAAGATTGCGGGCATGGCGCATGATGGCTTTGCACGCACGATCAACCCAATCCATACAATGTGGGACGGTGACACGGTCTTCGCACTTTCCACAGGCAAGGCGAAGGGTGTGGAAGCCGATGTAACTGCGATTGGAGCAATTGCAGCGACTGTTATGGCAGAAGCCGTGGCACGTGCAGTTGTCAATGCAGACAGCCTTAAGGATTTGAATTTGCCAGCACATAAGGATTATGCCCCGCAATAAGGCGATTATCTGCAGACAACATTGTGTATTCAACAGCATCCGTGAATGCACAAAAGGCGGTCTGGCCGGACTATAGAAGCATGTTCTTTACAGAAGCGAATCCTTCTATAGTCCAACCATGCCCATTCGACACTTAAGCGAAACCATCATCAATCAGATCGCGGCGGGTGAAGTCATCGAACGCCCCGCCAGCGTTATCAAGGAACTTGTCGAGAATGCAATCGACGCTGGCGCGACCCGCATTGAGGTCGTGACAGGTGGTGGTGGCAAGACTTTGTTGCGGGTGACGGATAATGGTTCGGGAATCCCGATCGATGAGCTTCCATTGGCAGTTTCCCGCCACTGTACTTCCAAGCTTTCCGATGATGTGCACGATATTCGCGCACTGGGATTTCGTGGGGAAGCTCTGCCATCTATTGGCTCGGTCGCAAAACTGACCCTCAAATCTCGTCCGCAGGACGCAGACTCCGGCTTTGAAGTATCGGTTTCCGGCGGACATCTCGACGGTCCCCGTCCTTCCGCGCTCAATCGCGGGACGATTGCCGAGGTCCGCGATCTTTTCTACGCGACCCCTGCCCGTCTAAAGTTCATGAAGACGGACCGCGCGGAAGCTTCAGCGATAACCGATGTCGTCAAGCGCATCGCAATTGCCTTTCCGCATGTCCGCTTTTCGCTTGCAGGCACCGACCGGACACCACTGGAGTTATCCGCAACCGGTAGCGGCGCAGAGGCAACGCTCGAGCGCATCAACCAAATACTCGGAAAAGAGTTCGGCGAAAATGCGCTCGCCATCGACGCCGAGCGTGACGGCGTGCGCCTGGCCGGGTTTGTGGGCATTCCCTCCCATAATCGCGGCAATGCCCTGCATCAGTTCGCTTATGTGAACGGGCGCCCGGTGCGTGACAAACAGCTTTTCGGCGCATTGCGCGGAGCTTATGCGGATGTCATGGCCCGTGATCGCCATCCGGTTGCCGTATTGTTTCTGACGCTGGACCCTGCACTGGTCGACGTTAATGTGCATCCGGCCAAGGCTGACGTGCGTTTCCGTGATCCGGGTCTCGTGCGTGGACTGATTGTTGGCGCAATCAAACAGGCACTGGCGCAGTCGGGCATTCGGCCTGCAACCAGCGGTGCCGATGCCATGCTGCAAGCTTTCCGCGCAGAAGGGTTCCAGCCAGCCACGCCATCATTTACATCGCGGCCTCCTTCGGCTGGTTATGCATCAGGAAACTGGCGCCCTGCGCCTTCAGCCCCGAGAAACGAATGGTCGCCGCAGACTGCGCATCCGGCGCATCGGCCGCTGGACTTGGGAGTGGCACCCTCCTTTCAGGAAAGTGACCAGGCGACGCTCACCACCGTCAATGTTCTTGCAGCGGACGCGCGGGCGACGCTTGACGAAGTGCCGGTGGAACTCCAGCAGAAGCCGCTTGGTGCGGCCCGCGCACAAATCCACTCGAATTATATTGTTGCGCAGACGGAAGACAGTCTCGTTATTGTAGATCAGCATGCGGCTCACGAACGCCTTGTTTATGAAGCGTTGAAAAACGCCCTGCACTCTCGCCCGATACCGGGACAAATGCTGCTTATCCCTGAAATCGTGGATTTACCGGAAGAAGATGCCGAGCGGCTGGCAACCCACGCAGAAACGCTTTCACGCTTTGGCCTCGGCATCGAACAATTTGGGCCAGGTGCCATTGCTGTGCGTGAAACGCCTGCAATGCTCGGAGAAATGAATGTACAGCAGCTGATCCGCGATCTTTCGGATGAGATTGCGGAACACGATACATCCGAGGGATTGAAGGCCATGTTGAACCATGTGGCCGCAACCATGGCCTGTCATGGCTCCGTTCGCTCGGGACGGCGGTTGAAGCCTGAAGAAATGAATGCACTTCTGCGGGAAATGGAAGCCACCCCCGGTTCAGGCACATGTAACCACGGTCGCCCGACTTACATCGAATTGAAACTGACAGATATCGAACGGCTTTTTGGCAGGCGTTGATAGAATTACGACCAAGCAAGATGCCGGTACTGCTGGACGCAACGCACGGCACTTGCTAGAGTCAGCCACAAAGGTATTAGACACATGAATAAATTTGAATCGCCCCGCTCCTCCGAAGCTGTTCTGCGTTATCTTGACGGTGATTATGAGATCGTCAGACACGGAGCCTATGTCGCGTGCGCAGTGACCGGCGCCCATATCCCGCTCGATGAACTCAAATATTGGAGCGTTGCGCGGCAGGAACCCTACGCAACCGGCCTGATTTCTTTTGAGCGTGAGTTGGAAGTCAATCCTGAACTACGTAGCCGCAAGAAGGCTTAAAATTAGCTCGCAACACGGCTTTTGAAACGTTCGATGACTGTATCCAGAATGTGGTCAAGCCCGTCGTTGCGGTCAAATTTGAGATCGACATCGAGAACCGCGAGTTTTGCCAGAAAGCCGGCAGGAACGCCAATCATCGTTGCCAGACGCACCTGATCCTTGGCTGTTGTAATCAATCCCAATCCCTGACGGCGAGCTGTGTCCATCAGGTTGCGAATATCATCCGCTTCAAAACTGTGATGATCGGGGAACGAGCGCGCCTCCACAATCTCACCGCCTGCCTGTGCAACACTTGCATAGAATTTTTCTGGATTGCCTATACCCGCAAATGCGAGCCATCGATTGCCCGCTACCGGAGCGGACGACGAGGGTTCAAGCTGCGCTTCATATATCGGCCGACCAGCCCGTGCCGCTTGACGGATGACGAAATCAGCACCATCGCCCTTGCCTATACGCAGCAAAGCGTCGGTCTTACGCATCTGGTCTGTTAGCGGAGCACGCAGGGGACCTGCCGGTATGACCTTTCCATTGCCAATACCACGCACGGCATCCACAACCAGCAGCGAAAAATCGGCAAAAAGCCGCGCACTCTGGAAACCGTCATCCATGACGATGAAATCGCAACCGAGCGTCTGTAAATGGCGAGCCGCCTTTAGCCGATCAGGACAAAGAGTCACCGAGGCATGACGTGCCAGCAGGAGTGGCTCATCCCCGACATAACGCGCACTGTCGTGCGCGGGATCAACAACGTGTAGTCCCTTGTAAGCGCCGCCATAGCCGCGTGACACGATGCCGGGGTTTAGGCCTCGTGCCTTTGCGCCAGCAGCGAAAGCAATCGCGGTCGGCGTTTTTCCCGCTCCGCCTACGGTGAAATTGCCCACACAAAGGACCGGCAGAGAAATTTTTGGTGGTTCCGCTTTCAAAAGTCGACGCCCTGCCACCACTCCGTAGAGCCAGGCAGCAGGCGCCAAAGACAAAGCGCGCCAGTCAGGTTTTTCCCACCAGAAAGGCGGCGCTTCACTCACCATGCTCAGTGACCGCCCGTCTGATAGGCAGCCTCATTGCGATTGCCAGGTAACTGTGCCTGCAGGATCAAGGGCTGGATAAACGGCTCGAGTGCGACAAGTGTACGGTCCAGTGCACCGCGCATATCCCTGACCGTGCTCACTCCTGCATTGATCATGGCACGGAGATGCTGAGGATTGTTGAACAGGAAATTGATCGCGCCCGCGAGCATATTGCGATCCTTCACAATGCGCGCGCCACCATTCTTGATGAGACGCTGAAAGGACTCACGGAAATTCTGGACATTCCGTCCAGTTAGCACGGCAGTCCCCATCATCGCCGGTTCCAGCGGGTTGTGTCCGCCTTCCTTGGTCAGCGAATTGCCAATAAAGGCTATTTCAGTCAGTTGGAGGTAAAGCCCCATCTCCCCGATAGTGTCTCCCAGCAGGATATCGGTATCGGCTTCAATCGGCTCATTAGCGCTGCGACGCGCAACCTTGAGCCCTTTTTCCACCAGCATAGCCTCAATGGCCGGAGCGCGATCCGGATGACGCGGAACAATAATCGTGATGAGATGAGGATAGCGTACTTTCAGCATCTGATGAACTTCCGCCGTGATCGCTTCTTCACCGTCATGGGTAGAAATTGCGGCCCATGTCCGCCGTCCACCGATCTGGCGTTGCAACGCGGCCAGAGCCTGCGGATCGGCTGGCGGAGGATTCGTATCGACCTTGAGATTCCCTGAAACACTGACCGGTCGCGCTCCCAGCGTCCGAAAGCGATCTGCATCAAGTTCCGACTGTGCAACCACATAGGCGAAATTTTCAAAGAGCGCTTCGGCCAGTGCCGGTCTTTTCTGCCAGGCAGCGAAGGAGCGGTCAGACATGCGCCCATTGACCAGAACCTGCGGCGTATGGCGACTGCCAAGCGAAAGTACGGTTGCAGGCCAGACTTCGGACTCACAACCAATGGCAAGATCAGGTTTCCAATGGTTGAGAAACTTGTTGACCGCTGGTTGCAAATCCAGCGGCGCATATTGATGAATAACCTTGCTACCCAACTGATCCGCTACAACTTTTGCCGACGTCACAGTACCTGTCGTCAACACGATATGAATACCCGTTGCGGCAATCCGCTCAATCAATGGCGTAATCGCAACAGTTTCACCCACGCTTGCCGCGTGGGCCCAGATTACCGGTCCCTGCGGGCGTGCGATGGCGGATTTGCCGTAGCGCTCGCCGCGGCGCATACGCTCTTCCTTGCCGCGCGATGCACGATAAGCGATGTAAGGCCCCATAAAAGGGTAGGCCGCAGAGCCGAGTGCGCGGTAGGCAGCCAACATATTGCGCGCCCAGCGTTCGCTCATTTCGCTTTCTCCAACGCGGCATAGGCCTTGGCGGTCGCGTCGTTGAGTTGGCGCGTTAGCTCCATGCGTTTTTCTTCCAATTGCGTTTCATCGGCATCCGCGTCGACCCTTACATTGTCGCCGCGCACGATAATCGAACGCCCAAAGGGCAGCGGAATCGCCGTCTTGTCCCAGGACTTTTCCAAAACATGGTTCCGTGAGAAAGCATAAGCAACCGGTATTATCGGACGACCGGACAATTTCGCCAATAAAATGATACCTTCTCCGGCTTCACGCGCCTTGCCATGAGCAATGTCTGCAATTATCGACGCCGACTGGCCTTTCTTTAGCGCATTCTTCAATGTCAGAAGCGCGCGCGCCCCACCTTTTTCCGGCTTGGAGCGAGAACCTCGTCCTCCGGAACCTCGTACCGTCAATAATCCGAGTTTTTCCGCAACACGAGCATTCAACTCCGCATCGGCACTTCTCGAGAACATGGCAACCAGTTCAATTCCTTTAGGGCAGATGAACGGTCCCATGAGATGTTGCCCGTGCCAGAACGTCACGATGAAAGGATCGTCCTTGCCAACCAGTGCTTGAGGGTCAGCTGATTCTTTCAGACGCGAATTGGTGCTGTAGACGAACTTGAAATAGGTAGTGATCAGCCAGACCAGTATGGCTTTAACCACGGCAGACTGCGCCAACGGCCCGCGAATACGCCGCCAGAGGCGTTTCGCGAACCCTTGCTTCTTATGCCCGGTGGTCCGACCCGGGCTATCTCCGCTTTGCATCCGATACCGGCCGGGAGCAGGCAAACTGCTCAATCCGCCTTCAGCGTTATGCCTTCAGGATCGAGCAACCGATGCAGGTGCACGATAAAATAACGCATATGAGCATTGTCCACGGTTTGCTGGGCTTTCGACTTCCACGCCGTCTTGGCCGACTCGTAATCCGGGTAGATGCCAACGATATCGACGTTCTCAAGATCGCGAAACTCAACAGTACCGAGCTTTTTCAGCTCACCGCCGAACACCAGATGAAGAAGCTGCTTTTTGTCGCCTTCGACGCTCATGACAATTATCCCTGAACAAATTTGGTTCGCGGCATGATTAACCCAAGGGTCAGCCCGCGACAACACTCAACATTTCTTGCAGAAGGTCCCCGCTGGCGGCAACGAGAGCACCATGGCTCAACGTCGGACCACCATATGTGATCGGCAAGGCATCGCTTGTCAGGATTGCCCCGCCCGACTCACTCAGGATCAGATCAGCTGCTGCCAGATCCCAATCATGCGAATTTGGCCGAATGAAGGTGCCTGCTATATCTCCGCGTGCCACCATCGCAATACGGTAAGCGAGAGAGGGAACATAGGGGTGAACCTTTGCACGGTCCCGCCAGCTTTCCGAGAGTGCCGTCACCATGTTGCGGGCTGATGCGATGGTGACTTGTTCACCTGACGACGGTAACTTGACATGAATGGCAGCACCATTTTGCGAAGCGCCGATGCCTTTACCAGCCTCGATAAGTTCTGTACGCGCTGGACACTCCAGGACGCCGGCCAACGGGCGGCCCTTTTCAACAATGGCTATGCTAACACACCATTGATCCTGTCCTGCAATATAGGCACGGGTGCCGTCAATCGGATCGACGACAAAGGCGCGGCTACGTTTTTGAGCCACTCGTTCATCAACGGTCTCTTCAGATATCCAGCCATAATCCGGCCGCGCTTTCAAAAGGACATCCTTCAGATAGCGGTCAACAGCCAGGTCGGCTTCACTGACGGGCGATGAACCATCCTTCAGCCAGACTTCCGGAGAACGACCGAAGTAGCGCATCGCGATACGTCCGGCTTCACGCGCAGCATCACGCAGAAGCGCCAGCTCCCCGGAAATGTCGTTTTGTTTGTCAGTTTCCGGCAAGGGTCATGCCTTCGATTACGAGTGTCGGCGCCGTCATCCCGAAATTTCGGTCGATATCGGACGCTGGTGTCATATTGAGGAACATGTCCTTGAGGTTCGAAGCGATCGTCACTTCGCTAACGGGATAGGCGAGCTCGCCATTTTCGATCCAAAACCCCGACGCGCCGCGGCTATATTGGCCCGTTATCATGTCAACGCCCTGCCCAAACACCTCCGTTACATAAAAACCTGTGCCGATTGCACGGATTAATTCCTCCGGTGACTGTGAACCGGGTTCGATAGCAAAATTGGTCGATGCTGGAGAAACGCTGGAGCCAGAACGAACACCGCGACCATTGCCTCGCAAACCGAGCTCGCGGGCGCTCGACCCAGAAAGCAACCAATGATTGAGAACGCCGTCTTCAACCATCGTCAACGGCTGCCCCTCAATCCCTTCGCCGTCGAACGGACGCGAAGAAGAACCACGCACACGCAGCGGATTGTCGGTAACGTTTATACCCTGCTTGAGAATCTGTCTGCCGAGACTGTCGCGAAGAAAGCTCGTCTTGCGCGCAACCGAAGCGCCGTTAATGGCGCTTGCAAGATGTCCCGCAATACCGCGTGCAAGGCGAGGATCAAAGACAACAGTAACCGGCCCCGTCTTTGCCTGACGCGCACCCAGCCTTCGCACAGCGCGTTCGCCAGCGCGACGCCCAATATCATCCGGCGTATCAAGATCGGAAAAATGCAGTCGCGAACTAAAATCATAGTCGCGCTCCATTTTCGTGCCCTCGCCTGCAATCGCCGAGACCGATCGTCCAAAGCGTGTGGCAGCATATTGGCCTGAAAACCCGGTGGACGTGACCAGCACCAGACCACCCAGACTGCGCGAAGCGCCAGCACCACCCGAATTTGTCACACCTTTAACGGCAAGCGCCGCAGCTTCCGCCACAAGCGCATCCTCTGTCAGACGTTCGGAATCGATTTCCGTTGAATCGTAGAGATCAAGATCACGAGGCGAAACCACAAGCAGCATTGGATCGGCCAGTTGTTCATAAGGGTCTTCCGGCGCAACACGCGCCATGGCCACCGCCCGCTCAGCGAGACGGTCGGGGTCGGCGCTCGCATTTGCTGAAACACTCGCAATGCGACGCCCCACAAAAACGCGCAGAGCGAAATCGTCGCTTTCCGACGATTCGGTTCCCTCAACCTTACCCAGCCTCACCGACACGCTTACGGACCGCGCACGCATCACGACTGCGTCAGCCTGATCCGCACCGGCACGTTTGGCCGCAGCCACGAGAGCGGCTGCTCGATCAACAAGTTTCTCTGCCGAATTATCTGAAATCATTATATAATCCGAGTTTCCCAAGTTTATCACGGTTCAACCTTGCACTACAATTTGCAGCGGGACCGAAACCGGGACTTGCTAAAAAATATCGTCAAATTGTTCGACATCGGGCTGATTACAGCCATATCTTGTTTCTATATTGCCGAAATCCAAGGGCTTCAAGGCAAGTCCTCCTACATTTCTCCAAATTCCAAGAGCTTGGCATGGTTGCAACTGGCGGAAGTCTCTACCTACAGTGTCTGATGATTTTGGGTGGTGCAATTATCGCTGCGCCGCTGTTCAAACGATTAGGGCTTGGCACAGTCCTCGGCTATCTTGCGGCAGGCATCACGATTGGACCTGTAGCTCGCCTGATTGCAGACGGAGAAGATTTTCTGCACTTCTCCGAGCTCGGGGTTGTCTTTCTTCTCTTCATTATCGGACTGGAGCTGAAGCCCTCAAGACTTTGGGCATTGCGCCAATCGATCTTCGGTCTTGGCACCGCCCAAGTTCTGATTTGTGGAGCAGCTCTGACCGCTCTTGGCATCTATTTTGCGGGCCTCAGCCCTGAAGCAGGAATCATCATCGGTTTCGGTCTTGCGCTTTCGTCTACGGCATTTGCGATGCAAGTTTTGGAGGACCGGGCCGAAACGAACCAGAAACACGGCCAGCGTGCTTTTTCGATCCTGCTGTTCCAGGACCTTGCGATCGTGCCGATCCTTGCAATTATTCCGGCACTTTCGCCAAACGAACCGTCACAGGCGAGTGCAGGATTCCATCTCGCCACAGCTATCGCAGCCATAGCGGCGCTGGTGATTGCAGGACGCTATCTCATCAATCCGATGTTTCGCATTATTGCCAACACAGGCGCCCGCGAAGTAATGATCGCCGCAGCGCTCTTTGTGGTACTCGGATCAGCCAGCCTACTTCAGGCTGCAGGCCTTTCGATGGCCATGGGCGCATTCATTGCAGGCGTTCTGCTTGCAGAATCGTCCTATCGACACGAACTGGAAGCGGACATCGAACCTTTTCGCGGTATTTTCCTTGGATTGTTCTTTGTTGCGGTCGGCTTGTCGCTCAACCTCACGGTGATCCTGCAATACTGGAAGATTATCCTTCTTGCAGTGCCCATCTTCATGGCCACCAAAATCGCCATCATCTATCTGTTGTGCCGCATCTTCCGGTCCAGCCATAACGATGCAGTGCGGATCGCTTTTCTTCTGCCGCAGGGCGGTGAATTTGCTTTCGTTCTGTTCTCGGCAGCCTCGGCTGCAGCCATTATCTCAAGCGCTCTTGGTTCCGAGCTCGTGGCCGCCGTCACCGTATCCATGGCTCTGACGCCGCTTTCTGTCGCGATAGGGTCGAAGCTGCTTATCAAGGATAAGACTGTCGACGTCATTGAAGAGAACTATGAAGGTGCAGGTTCTGACGTCTTGATGATCGGCTTTTCACGATACGGGCAGATTGCATCGCAGATTCTTCTTGCCGGTGGTATCGACGTAACCGTGATTGACAGTTCGCCCAACCGTGTCCGTGCAGCGGGAAAATTTGGCTTCCGCATTTACTTCGGTGACGGCACCCGCAAGGACGTCCTGGAAGCCGCAGGAATTCGAAAAGCAAAGATTGTCGCCGTCTGTACTCACAAGAAGGAAACGACTAACCACATCGTCAATCTCATACAATCCGAATATCCGGACGTGCGTTTGTTCGTTCGTTCCTATGATCGCGAACATACGTTGCAATTACGAGCGCAAGGCGTTGAATATGAACTCCGCGAAACATTTGAATCCGGCCTGCTGTTCGGTCAGCGGACGCTTGAGGGGCTCGGCATAGCCGAAACGCGAGCCTACGGAATTCGCGAAGATGTGCGCCAGCGCGACGAAGACCGTCTCCACGTGCAGGCTTCGGAAGGAATTCTGGCCGGGCGCCATCTGCTTTTCAACAAGCCGGTCACACCAGAGCCTCTGGTCAAACCAGCTCGCGAAGGCCAGCGCATCGACAAAGGTGCAGATGATATCGTGCCCGCGGCATCGTCAAGTGACACAGTCGGATCACCGATTCCGGCGGAATAGCAATCATATAAAGACGCCGATAAATTCAGGTAGCAAGAGTTGAGTTTATCGGCACCACTTTCCCCTCAAGTGCCAGTTCGATAGCGCGTTTCAGTTCGTCACGAACGCTGGCGCTTTGTGACAAGATTTGCTCGAACTTCAGGAAATCGAGAAGCCCAATCCGCTCGACATTAGGGCGAATGAAAATGTGCGGAGGGCGAATGCGAAATTTGTTTTCGATGATGGAGCACATCGTCAGCTGGTTCGCGCCGATCACCGCCTCGAACGTCGTTGGCATATAGTCGTCAGGTCCGACCGGGGTGCCAACAACGTCAATGCCTATGACAATATCGGCCTCATCGAACAGCAAATCAAAGGGTACTGGATTGAATAATCCGCCATCGACCAGAATGCGGTCATTTCTACGCACCGGAGCGAACACCGGCGGTATGGCGCAGGACGCTGCAATGGCGGAATGTAGATCGCCATCACGAATATGAATTTCCCGAGCGGCATGGAAATCCGCCGCCGTAATGCTCATCGGGATTTTCAATTCTTCTACATTGGCTGGTAAGCTGACAGGCAAAAAGACGTCCAGCACCTTTTCGATGTTGAACTGGCTGACGCGTAGCCCACCCTTCAGTAACTCTACCCAGCGAGCCGGTCGAGTCTGCCACATGCGCTTGGCGACTTCGGAGCGGCGATTGAAAATCGCTGCCATATATTCATGAATTTCCTTGCCGGTCATACCGCTCGCCATGCCAGCGCCGACGATCGAGCCTATCGAAGAGCCTGCAATTGCAACCGGCCTGATACCAAGTTCGTCAAGTACTTCAACGATATGGATATGAGCAATGCCGCGTGCCCCTCCTCCGCCGAAAGCGACGGCAATTCGGGGTGATGACGGCACTGCCTTTTCCAATTTGGCACCTTTTAGCTTTGGGCTGGACCGAAAATCAGTATTGCCGGTTCCGCTTCAAGCAGCTTCTTGGCAATAGCCTTGACCTGATCCAGCGTTACAGCATCGATCAACTCCGAGCGCTTGTCGATATAATCACGCGGAAGTTCTGCTTCCTGCAAGCTGACGAGAGTTTCAGCGATTGCTGCAGACGAGTCCAGATTGTTGACTGCGTAAGACCCCTTGAGGAAGTTTTTTGCAGCAGCAAGTTCCTCTTCCGTCGGTCCCTCGGCAGCCATTGCAGCAACCTGTTCACGAATGATCTTCAGGGATTCCTGCGCCTTATCGGGACGGGTTGCGGTCGAAATCATAAGCGCTGAAACATGATCACGCATGACCATAGATGACGACACCGAATAGGCAAGACCGCGCTTTTCGCGCACCTCGGCATAGAGTCGCGAGGTAAAGCCGCCTCCCAGAATATGATTCATCAGATAGGCTGCAAAGAATTCGGGATCTTTGCGCGGAATAGCCGGATAGACGAAACTGATCGAGGTCTGCGGCATATCGAAATTGAGACTGGTCGTGGTGCCGAGTGCCAGTTTGGCATCCGGTACGGGAACCAGTTCGGCCATCGCAGGCAGATCACCGAACACCTTATCCAGCAACGCACCAAGATCCTTTGCGTTGATGGAACCCACTACGCCAATGGTCAGGCGGTCACGTGCAAAATTCTTGCGATGAAAGTTCAGCAGATCGTCACGCGTGATCGATTGCAGCGACTTCACCGTGCCGTCATCGGGACGCGCATAAGGATGGTTGCCGTAGAGAACTTCGGAGAATTTACGCGATGCAATCGTCGAAGGATTACGTTGCGATGATTCGATACTTGCAACCACCTGCTGTCGAATACGGTCGATTGCATCCTGGTCGAAGCGAGGCTTGTTGACGGCAAGAGCAAGCAAACTCGTTACTGCGTCACGATTTTCCGCGAGCATGCGAATGCCGCCCGAAACAGAATCGGGCGTTGCAGAAAAACTCATTTCCGCGCCCAGATTGTCGATCTTCTCCTGAAATGCATCCGATTTCAGGTCGCCGGCGCCCTCGTCGAACAGCCCAGTCATGAGGTTAGCCAACCCTTCCTTGCCTGAAGGATCCTGTGATGTGCCACCCTTGAATGAGAACCGCATGGAAACAAGCGGAACTGAATCGTCTTCTACCAGCCAAGCATGAATGCCCTTTGGCGAAACAACTTCCTGAATTTCTATTGCGCGCGCCGGCAAGGCACATACGATCAACAATGTCATGGATGCCGCAAGAATACCCACAGCGGAACTGGCATAGCGAAAGCCGAAAACACGTTTGAAGTTCAACATAAGAATGTTCTTCACTGGATTGCTCCCTCAGCACCATTGCCATCGGCGCCCTCTGTTGACGCGGCCGGGTTCTCGCGAGCGCTTTCCGGCTCGGCGTCGGGTGGAAGCAAGTAGCTGGTTACCGACTGGTCTTTGACAAGATAGCGCGTCGCCACATCCTTGATTTGGTCGACGGTGACACCCTTGATGACCTCCGGCCATTTCTGGATATCGTCGACCGTCTGTCCTACAGACAGCGACGAGCCATAAATCCGGGACATACCTGTCTGGCTGTCGCGTGCAAAGATAACCGCTTTCAGGAAACGATTGCGAGCTTGATCGAGCTCAGTCTGGCTGACGCCATCCTTGATGATCCGCGCAACTTCGGTATCAACAGCCTTTTCAACATCGCCAAGCGTAGCGCCATTGCGTGGTGCACCATAAACGGAAAACGTACCGTCATCGAGCGCATCGCCGCCATAGCTCGCGCCCGTATTGGCAGCAATACCCTGCTTGACGATCAATTCCTGATAAAGGCGCGAACGTAACGAACCGCCAAGAATTTCGCTTAAAAGATCAAGAGCGGGGGCATCCCCCGGTTTCACATTCGGAAACCGCTTTTCATTCGCATAGGATGGTACGAGCCAAGACACTCGGAAAGAAGGCGTGCTGACACGCTCATCATGCAGCGTCACGACGCGCGCGGCGTGCTTCGCGGGTTCCTGCGGACGCTCACGCGGCAGAACTTCGGCTCGTTTCGGCACGTTTGCCCATGTCTTCAAAGTCAGATCACGCACGCGTTCTGGCGAAACGTCTCCGGCTATAACAAGCGTCGCATTATTCGGTGTATAATATTGCTGATAAAAGTCGATGGCGTTCTTGAGGCTTAGCTTTTCCATTTCCTGCTGCCAGCCAATGACAGGCTTGCGATAAGGATGGTTATAGAAAAGGACAGCGTCGGCGTTTTCCATCAGCATCGACGCGGGATTGGAATCGACCCGCATGCGGCGCTCTTCCAGAATGACGTCCCGCTCGGTTTTGACGGCTTCTTCGTTGAGCACCAGATTTTCCATCCGGTCCGACTCGAACTGCATCACCATTTCCAGCGCTTCGGGAGATACACGCTGGAAATAGGCCGTATAATCATAAGACGTGAAGGCGTTTTCCTGCCCGCCGATGGAGGCAACTTTCGCCGAAAACTCACCAGCTGGATGGTTCTTCGTCCCCTTGAACATCAGATGTTCGAGGAAATGCGCAATACCCGAAACGCCGGGTGCCTCATCGGCCGATCCCACATGGTACCAGATCATCTGGGTCACGACCGGAGCGCGATGATCGGGGATAACGACCACTTCCAAACCATTTGGCAATGTGAAGTGACTGACTCCATCCGACTGGATAATTTCTGGAAGCGCCGCTTGTTCAGTAGCTGGTGGCGACGGAGGCGCTGGTTGCGTTTCAGTAGTAGCGGCAGGTTGGCTTTCTGCCCGGACAACACCGTTTGCCATTGGTAAAGCCAGCACGAAACCCAAGGCGGTAGACAGCAGCAAGCGCCGGAGTGAGGGGGTTTTCACCAAGCGACATCTCCAATCGGTTTCATCTTCGCTCGGTTGTTCCGGGCGACTTGTTATATTTTATGCGAACGGAATCGTCCGCTAATTCAACCGGCGGCTTTCAACTGGATCAGCCGAATAATCGTGCCCCCGTAGTTGCGCTCTTCCAGCACGACGAATCGTTCATCGAGTTCGAGCGCCGCCTCAGCATCTTCTTCAAGCACCAAAAGTGCGTCAGGATTAAGCCAGCCGCCCTGAAGCGCTGATAAAAAAGCCTTTTCACCCATTCGACGTCCATAGGGAGGATCCGCAAAAACCAGGTCAAACGGCTCCATCGTGCCGACAATACCTAGCTGGCAAGCGTCGCGCCGCAAAATTTTGGTATGCCCCTGAAGACTGAAAGCTTCGATATTCTGGCGCAACAATCCCCGTCCTTCTACGGATTCTTCCACGAAGGTCGCATAGCGCGCGCCGCGCGACAAAGCCTCCAAACCGAGCGCGCCAGTTCCCGCGAACAGGTCGAGGACGCGCGCGCCCTCCACCTTGTCGAGGAAATTATGCGCGAGAATATTGAACAGGCTCTCGCGAGTGCGGTCAGTGGTGGGACGAATGGCGTTGGTCGAAGGTGTTACGAGCACTCGCCCACGGAACTTACCGCCGACGATCCGCACCGCCGCCTCCAGTTCTGCCACCGCCTGACTTGCCGCCTCCCGGCTTTCCACCAGGTTTACCACCCGGCTTGCTTCCCGGTCCCCGACGCGGGCCATCGTTCGGGCGATCATCAAAACGACGAGTCTTGTTGCCCGGTCCGCTGCTGCGCGGACCTGAACGCGTATCACGGTCGGAAGCACCAAAACGGCCTTCTCCACGCGGCCCGCCCGGCTTACCCGTCTTACGACCCTCAAAGCCACCTTTACCGTGCTCTGCAGAGCGCCCTTCCGTATCGCGCAATTCCGCACGTTCGCGCTTGCCGGGACGACGTTCCTTGCGTCCATCCTCACGCGGCTCGCGGCGCTCCGGACGTCCTTCTTCCGAACGATTTCTTTCCGGGCGCGGACGTTGTGGACGGGAATCCTTGTCAAAACGGCCTTCCGGTCGTTTGTTGTAGCGGCGTTCGCCGCCGTCTTCGCGGCCGCGACCCTGCTCCTCTTCCCCAGCCCGGCGCGGCCGCATTTGCAGGTCGCCACTGAACTTTGCCGAGCGATGCGGAACCTGGTGCTCTACACGAGGAGGCTTTGCAGCCGCCTTTTCGCCCTTGGGTCGCGCACCGGGAGCCATCCAGACATTGGCGTTTCCACGACGGCGTGGCTCGACCTTCTCTGTCTTGTCTTCCCGTCCGCGACGACGTTCGGGGCGACTGGAAATCCATTCACGCTCACGCGGTGCCCGGCGGGTTTCGCCTTCCTGCTCCGGCTGAGTTTCTTCCATCTCACGGCGAGTGCGGCCCTGCACGGCGGTGTTGGAAAACTCATTGAGAACAGGGGCATCAAAATCTGCGCCCGATTCCTCGATCAGCTTGTCACCCAACTGATCCCGCAGAATACGCCCCTTGATTTCGCGAACGGCGCCTTCTTCAAGATCACTAAGCTGGAACGGGCCGAACGAAACACGGATAAGCCGCCCGACCGTAAGGCCCAGCGCACCGAGAATGTTCTTCACTTCGCGGTTCTTGCCTTCACGCAACCCGATGGAAATCCAGACGTTCGCACCCTGTACGCGTTCAAGTTCGGCTTCAATGCTGCCGTAGAACACGCCATCGACCGCTATGCCGTTCTTCAGTTCATCCAGTTGCGGCTGGGTGACCTTGCCATGAGCCCGCACACGATAGCGGCGCAACCATCCGGTGGACGGCAGCTCCAGAACGCGTGACAACCCGCCATCATTGGTCAGAAGAAGAAGCCCTTCGGTATTGATATCAAGCCGACCGACCGACAGCACACGCGGCATTTCTGCTGGCAACGCCTCAAAAACCGTTGGACGGCCTTCAGGATCGCGATTTGTCGTCACCAAACCTGCTGGCTTATGGTACAGCCAGAGACGGGTACGCTCGGTTTGCTTCAACGGCTTGCCGTCGACCGTGATAATGTCAGTACGCTTGACATTGACAGCCGGGCTTTCCAGCACCTTGCCGTTCACAGCAATACGGCCAGCCGCAATCATCGTCTCAGCTTCACGACGCGAAGCTATGCCTGCGCGCGCCAGACGCTTGGCAATACGCTCACTCGTCTCCTCCTGCGCTTCAGTGCCGCGCGATCCGAATTTTCGTGGCTTGTCACGTCCACCGTCGTCGCGGCGCGGACGGCTATCCCGGTCTGTCCGGCCGGGACGATCGGAGCGCCCTCCTCGGCCATAGGGACGCTTGCCGTCCTTGTTATCGTCATCTGTAGTCATCTGGTATTGGCCTTTCAGCAGCGCTGCCGTGTCACCTTACACCTTTAATGACAGGCAAGGGACAGCCGGAAACAGGAACGCCGTATAAATCCGTTCGCAAATCGGTTTCGATTTCGAGAAATATGCAGTAACAAATCGTTCCATGGCTTGCGAGCGAAATTTCCGAAAGAGTGCATGAAATGGAACCCGCGTGAAAAAGAGTGCCGAAGTCCTGAACCAGAATATGGCGATTCCCATGGAGATCGCACTGGAAGAGGCACGAGCTGCAGGCGCACGCGGAGAAGTTCCGATTGGCGCAGTCATCGTGCATCAGGGTACAGTCATCGCGCGGGCAGGCAACCGCACACGTGAGCTCAACGACGTAACCGCTCATGCTGAAGTACTTGCAATTCGCGACGCGGGCGAAGCTCTGAAATCCGAACGTCTAATCGACTGCGATCTTTATGTGACACTGGAACCATGCGCGATGTGCGCAGCCGCCATCTCTTTTGCCCGTATCCGTCGTCTATATTATGGCGCCTCCGATCCGAAAGGAGGGGGCGTGGAGCAAGGGCCACGCTTTTTTACGCAGCCCACCTGCCATCATACACCCGAGATCTACGCGGGCCTCTCCGAGAGAGACGCGCAGGAAATCCTGCGGGACTTCTTCCGCGATAAGCGCTAATTCAAGACCTTGCGTCCAGTCATATAGCGCAGCGTATCATCCCGTAGTGCGAAATGATGAAAAAGTGCCATCAAGACATGCCCAAAGACCGCCGCAAGCAACACCCACCCCAACAAACCATGCAGTACATTACCGGGAGCGGTTAGTGCGGCATTCTGCACGCCTGTTTGCTCGAAAATCCGAACACCAAGAAACGAGAAACCTCGCCCACTGCCATATGTACGCAACAGCGCCAAGGCTGGAACTGCGAACATCAGTCCATAGATAACGAGATGTCCCAGCGTCGCCAGCTTGCCAACATGACCTGATTTATGCGGACGACGACCGAAATTCAGTACTCCCCATGTTCCGCGCAATAGCACCAATACCAGAAGCACAAAACCGAGCTGGTGATGAGCCGACCAGAAGATATTATAGATCGTTGTATCTTTAGCGACAACACGCAGGATTGCGGACATAAACTGCCAAAGAAACAAAACAGCCATCAGCCAGTGAAGAGCTCTGCTGATCAGACCATACCGCGACGGCGTATCCCAGATAGTGTTCATCTTGTTCATCAAATCATACCTTATATCCCAAGTTGGCAAGATACGATCTGCTTGAAGGAAATCTTTGATTGAAATCAAATATACGTCAGAACCAGCAACATTAAAAATATTTAATGATTTCAAAAAAGAATAGCCGAAGCAATGAAACGAACCCGAAATAAAGTAAGCCTCAGTAAATTTTATTTACTGAGGCTTACCATCAACCATTTTATTTAAAGAAGAGTTAGTTCCAAGGAAGATAATCGCGCCAGCCCTTTGACTTGCCAGCGGCCTTCTTGCGCTCACGCTCCTTCTGAGCCTCGTCCGTACCCAACTCACCGACAGCTGCGGTAGACGCTGGCTCACGATAGGTAAGCGGCGGCTCGCTCAAATAACGGCGCGTCGTCGAGGAACCTTGAGTCTGCTGCTCCCGTGCGGCCTTGTAGGCAGCAACCTTCGCTGGGTCGAACGTCGGTGTACGGGATTCATAATCTTCGCGACGGCTATTACCGCGTGGCAAGGCTGCCTGAATATTAGACGCCACCGGACCATCCTGAACAACCGGTGACACGAAATTCGGATCATCACGGTTCGCAGTGATTTCGTCACGCAGACGTTTGCGGCGCTGTTCCGGTGATTCTGGCCAGTTCGGATCGTTGGAGCTGGCGACGCTTTGCTGAGGAGCAGGCAGCTGGCCCTTGTCACCAGGAGCCGGACGAACCAGATCGGGACGCGGCTTGTAATCAATCCGCTCTTTCTTGTTCTTACCTTGTCCGAAGCTCGCCATATTCGACACGTCGTCAAAGAGCTGTGCTCCTGCGGTCTTGTCGGTTCCATAGGTTGGCGAAGAAACGCAGCCGGATAGCGAAACGCCCGCTATCGCTGTCATAAGCACCAGAACTCGTCCTTCAATCTTCATTAGCGCCACTTCTTTTACG
>WPCJ01322320.1_pt1 | contig 34896 bp, 29 predicted proteins | sample 5399831 | NCBI WGS metagenome assembly WPCJ01 (sample SAMN12869470, study PRJNA574797) | sludge metagenome | isolation source: wastewater treatment of pH10 | place: China:Beijing | collected 2019-05-20 | reverse complement strand
ACCGGGCGCGGCCCGACCGAAATTGCCCACCGGGCGATGGAAAAGGCGGCGCTCGCCAAGGTGCGGCTCGATCCCGCCGCGTTGGCCGCGCTGAAGGATTTCCTTGCCATCCGCGCGCCGCTGTCGCGGGCGCCGGCGGCGCTGTCGGCCTTCGCCATCCGTTCCGGTCTGATGCTCGACCTGGCGCTGTCGCGGTTCAACGCGCGCGTGGACGCCATCGCACGCGAGGGGCCCGATGCAACGGCGATTGGCTACGACGCGGCGTTCGGGCGGCCGCTCGACTACTACACCGGCCTCGTTTTCGAGGTCACTGCTCCCGGAGCCGACAAGCCGCTCGCCGGCGGCGGCCGCTATGACGGGTTGCTTACGCTGCTTGGCGCCACCGCGCCGGTGCCGGGCGTCGGGTTCTCGGTGTGGCTGGACCGGCTCGACGCCGCCGGGAGGCCGGCATGAGCGTGAAACTCGGCATCCCGTCCAAGGGGCGGCTGAAGGACCAGGCGACGGAGGCGTTTGCGCGCGCCGGCCTGACGGTCGAGCAATCCGGCGATGAGCGGTCCTATTTCGGCCGCCTGCGCGAGATTCCCGGCGTCGAGGTTGCCTATCTGTCGGCCTCCGAGATTGCTCGCGAGCTCGCCGCCGGCACCATCGATCTCGGCGTGACGGGCGAGGATCTCCTGCGCGAGACCATCGCCGATTTCGACCGGCGCTCGACCATCATGGCCCGGCTCGGCTTCGGCCGTGCCGACGTCGTCGTGGCCGTGCCCGAAAGCTGGATCGACGTCGACACGATGGCCGATCTCGATGATGTCGCCGCCGATTTCCGTCACCGGCACGGGCGGCGGCTCAGGATCGCCACCAAGTACTGGCGGCTGACGCAGCTCTTCTTCAGCCACATGCACGGCATCCAGGTCTATCGGATCGTGGAGAGCCTGGGCGCCACGGAAGGCGCGCCGGCGGCCGGCCAGGCCGACGTGATCGTCGACATCACCACCACTGGTTCGACGCTCAGGGCGAACCGGCTGAAGGTGCTCGCGGATGGCGTCATCCTGCGTTCGGAAGCCTGCCTGGCGCTGTCGCGGCGCCAGCGCGACAATGGCGACGAGGCGACCATCGCCGCCCTTGCCGCGGGGTTTTCGCGCCTCAGCGCTTGAGCGCGACCACCGCCATGATCGCGGCGCGCTCGTCCCTTGCCGATGCCCTGGCGATGGCATCGAGCGTGTCGTCGACGGAGGCCACCGTGAAGCCGGCGGCCTTCAGGCCTTCCGCCAGCGATTCCCCGGTGTGGCCGAACAGCGGCGCGACGACGGCGAGCGAGGCGTTGCCGATCGCATCGAACACCGCCACCTGCGGCGAGCCGCCACCGGATCCGCCGGCCATCATCGCCGGCATCGCGAAGGCAAGGCTCGCGGCCAGCGACAGCGCCAGGGCCACCGCCATCGGCGCGCGCCGGAGATAGAGCTTGAACGGGGTCCAGTTCTTCCACACATGCAGCACGAACGGCACGATGAGCACGAGGCTCAGGATTTCATGCATCGAATGGAACCAGGCGGTCTGCCAGTGGAAGAAGAGGGCGACGCCGGAAATGAGCGACACCAGGAACAGGCCGGTGACGAAGGGCGTGGCGTAACGGGACATCAGCGAAGGCATTGCATTTCACTCCAGTCGGATCCGGTCGAGGCATAGTCCCGCCGCGCGGCCGGGTCCCGTTACAACCCTGTCATGTTGCGCGGCGGGATGTCGCGCCCGCGCCGCGGGCGCGCGCCTGTCATCGCCTGCGGCCTTCGAGCGACCATGCGCCGGCGCCGGCAACCGACAGGGCCAGGAACCCGCCGGCGATGGCGAAGTCCTTCAGAAGATGCGTCATCTCGTTCTGGTCGGCGACATTGTTGTGGCCGATGAGCGCCGCGGCGATGGAGAACGCGGCCAGCGCCCACGACGCATAGCGCGTGTTCCAGCCGACGAGGACCGCGAGGCCGGCGACGATCTTCAGCACCACCACGAGCCAGACCGTCAGGCCGGTGAGCGGAAGGCCGAGCGAACCGAAATAGCCGGCGACACCGCCCGTATTGGCGGCCATGCCGAAGGCGGACATCAGGAACAACAGCACCAGGAGGATGCGGCTGGCGAGTAGAGTGGCATTCACATTCATGGTTTCCCTCCATCGATCGGGGACTTCCTGCCCCTGGCGACCGCTATCGCGGTTCATGCCCGGTTTGGCCAGAGAGCGGCGGGGATACGATCCGTTCACCGATTCCGGTCGTTCGCGGGCCAATTGTTCAATCAACGGTCTTGATGGGGCCTGCGATCGGCATCGGCATTGACACCGGGCCGCGCGGACGACTACCGCTTGTCTCCCCATGATCGAACTCGCCGTCGCAGCCCTCCTCATTGTCATCAACGGCCTCTTCGCGCTTTCCGAACTCGCCATCGTCTCGGCGCGCAAGCCGAAGCTGAGAATCCTGGCCGAGCAACGGCGGACCGGGGCGAAGGCGGCCCTGCGCCTGGCGGAGCATCCGGGCCGGTTCCTGTCGACGGTGCAGATCGGCATCACGCTGGTCGGGGTCCTTGCTGGCGCATTTTCAGGTGCCGCGCTCGGCGACAAGCTTTCGGCCCATCTCGTCGCCTCCGGCATGAAGGCGGAGACGGCAGAGATTGTCGGCTTTGGCGCGGTCATCACCGCCATCACCTTCCTGTCGGTCATCATCGGCGAACTGGTGCCGAAGCACCTGGCGTTGAAGAACCCGGAACGGATCGCCTGCCTCGTGGCCCCGACAATGCAGGCGCTGTCGCGCATCGCCGCGCCCGTTGTGCTTCTGCTCGACGCCACGACGCGGCTGTTCCTGTTCATCATGCGCATTCCGTCGGAAAGCGAGAATGCCGTCACCGATGAGGAAATCCGCACGATCGTGGCCGAGGCGCAAAGCGCCGGCGTCATCGAACGCGAGGAGCAGACGATGATTTCGGCCGTCATGCGGCTCGGTGACCGCACGGTGCGCGCAATCATGACGCCGCGCACCGAAGTCGAGATCATCACGCTTGGCGGCGAAGCGGACGAATTGCGCAAGGCGGTGCTTGCGGCACAACATGCCTGGTTGCCAGTCTGCGAAGGCGCACCGGACACCATCATCGGTGCCATCAACGTGCGCGACGCGCTGTTGCATCTGGCCACAAGGGGCCAGTTCTCGGTGAAGACCTTGTTGCGCAAGGCGCCGGTCATTCCGGACACCGCGGACGCTCTGGCCGCGCTGAAGACATTGCGCGAGGCCGAGGTGCCGTTCGGACTGGTGCATGACGAGTTCGGCCACTTCGAAGGCGTTCTGACGCCGGCCGACATCCTCGACGCCATCGCCGGGGCGTTCAAGGCTGACGAGGGCGACGAGCCGGAGGCGGTGCAACGCGCCGATGGATCCTGGCTCATCGCGGGCTGGATGCCGGTCGACGAGATGGCCGACATGCTCTACCTGAAGCTTCCCGCCCGACGCGGCTACGACACCGTGGCCGGCTTCGTGCTCGATGCCTTCCAGCGCCTGCCGGAGACCGGAGACCGGATCGACGCTGCCGGATGGCGCTTCGAGGTGGTCGACATGGACGGGCGGCGCATCGACAAGGTGCTGGCGAGCCGGATGGACTGATCCGGATCGGATCTGGCTTTGTCCGACAGGCTGCGGCTCGCGGATGTCAGAGTTTCGAGCGGCGGTAGCCTGCGCCGCGCGCCTCGGCTTCCGAGCAGAACCAGGCTTCCTTCCGGTTTCCGACGCGGATCGTGGTCTCGGCGTAGCATGCTCCCCCCGGAACATGATAAATTCCGGACTGGTTGCCCTTGATCGCACAACCCGGCGACGGCGCTCGCGGATCGGGAACGTGATCATTGTCGGCCGCGACACATCGGGTCGATCGTTCCGCCTTTTCCCAACCCGCGGCGCGCGCCTCGGCTTCCGAGCAGAACCAGCGTTCGTCGGCGCGGTTGATCTTAACCCTGGCATAACGCGAATCGCCGGGCAGATAGTAAAGGCGCCCCGCATCCGAGACGTTGCCCTTGATGGCACACCGCGTGTTTTCCTGACCGGCAGCCGGTGCATCCAGCAGGCAGGCGACGACCATCGTTTCCACAAGCAGGCGGAACCATCGCATGCTTCGTTCTACGCGCCGGTTGCCGGTCCGCCCACAAAAAAGGGCGGCATCGCTGCCGCCCTTTCGCATTCCATCGACTGGACCGGATCAGAAGTCCATGCCGCCCATGCCGCCCATGCCGCCGCCCGGCATCGCCGGCGCACCGGCATCCTTCTTCGGCGCCTCGGCGATCATCGCCTCGGTGGTGATGAGCAGGCCGGCAACCGAACCGGCATCCTGCAGGGCGGTACGAACGACCTTCACGGGGTCGACAATGCCCATGCCGATCATGTCGCCATAGATGCCGGTCTGTGCGTTGAAGCCGTAGGTGGCCGACTTGTTCTCCAGAACCTTGCCGGCAACGATCGAAGCCTCGGCGCCCGCATTCGTGGCGATCTGGCGGATCGGCGCCTGCAGGGCACGACGAACGATGTTGATGCCCGCCTCCTGGTCCTCGTTGGCGCCCTTGGCCTTGATGTTGCCGGAGGCACGCAGCAGCGCCACGCCGCCGCCGGGAACAATGCCTTCCTCGACCGCCGCACGCGTGGCGTTGAGCGCATCGTCGACGCGATCCTTCTTCTCCTTGACCTCGACCTCGGTCGCACCGCCGACGCGGATCACGGCGACGCCGCCGGCGAGCTTGGCCAGGCGTTCCTGAAGCTTCTCGCGGTCATAGTCGGAAGAGGTTTCCTCGATCTGCTGCTTGATCTGGGCAACGCGACCCTGGATCTCGGCCTTCTTGCCGGCGCCGTCGACGATCGTGGTGTTCTCCTTCTCGATGCGCACGCGCTTGGCACGGCCGAGCATGGCGAGCGTCACGGTCTCAAGCTTGATGCCGAGGTCCTCGGAGATGACCTGGCCACCGGTGAGAATGGCGATGTCCTCGAGCATGGCCTTGCGGCGGTCGCCGAAGCCCGGCGCCTTGACGGCGGCGATCTTCAGGCCGCCGCGCAGCTTGTTGACGACGAGCGTGGCCAGCGCCTCGCCCTCGACGTCCTCGGAGATGATGAGCAGCGGACGCGAAGTCTGCACAACAGCTTCAAGGATCGGCAGCATGGCCTGGAGGTTGGACAGCTTCTTCTCGTGCAGGAGGATGTAGGCATCCTCGAGCTCGGCGACCATCTTGTCGGCGTTGGTGATGAAGTACGGCGACAGGTAGCCCCGGTCGAACTGCATGCCCTCGACGACTTCGAGTTCGGTCTCGGCGGTCTTGGCTTCCTCGACGGTGATGACACCCTCGTTGCCGACCTTCTGCATGGCTTCGGCGATCATCTGGCCGATGGCGGATTCGCCGTTGGCCGAAATGGTGCCGACCTGCGCGACTTCCTCGGAGGTCTTGATCTTCTTGGCGGACTTCTTCAGCGCCTCGACAACCTCGGCGACGGCCAGGTCGACGCCGCGCTTCAGGTCCATCGGGTTCATGCCGGCGGCAACCGCCTTGGCGCCTTCCTGCACGATCGACTGGGCAAGAACGGTCGCGGTGGTGGTGCCGTCGCCGGCGATGTCATTGGTCTTCGAGGCGACCTCGCGGACCATCTGCGCGCCCATGTTCTCGAACTTGTCCTCAAGCTCGATTTCCTTGGCGACGGTGACGCCGTCCTTGGTGATGCGCGGCGCACCGAACGACTTGTCGATGACGACGTTGCGGCCCTTGGGGCCGAGCGTGACCTTCACCGCGTCGGCGAGGATGTTGACGCCGCGCAGCATGCGCTCACGGGCATCGCGGGAAAAACGGACTTCCTTGGCAGCCATGTTGGATACTCCCGGGCCTTCTAGCCCAAAATTCTGTCAGTGTTCGGATTTCGGTGCGTCAGCTCATGACGCCCATGATGTCGGCTTCCTTCATGATGAGAAGGTCTTCGCCGTTGAGCTTGACTTCGGTGCCCGACCACTTGCCGAACAGCACGCGGTCGCCGACCTTGACGTCGAGGGCGACGAGCTTGCCGCTTTCGTCGCGGCCACCGGGGCCCACGGCGAGGATTTCGCCTTCCTGCGGCTTCTCCTTGGCGGTGTCGGGGATAATGATGCCGCCGGCGGTCTTCTGCTCGGACTCGACGCGGCGAACGACCACGCGGTCGTGGAGCGGGCGGAACTTCAGCTTGGCCATGATTGTTACCCTTGATGGCGTAATGCAACCTGATCGAAATGGCCGCCCCGAAGGCGGCCGGCTAGCGCTGGCACTCGCTTGCGCCGAGTGCTAACGACGGCGAAATAGTGCCGGGGCCACCGGGCGTCAAGACCGGCGCGGAAAAGAAACGCCCCGCCGTTTCCGGCGGGGCGCTTGGGGTCGGGGGCCGGCGTCTTGTCGTCAGCCGACGATGCGCAGGTTGGACAGTTCGTCGGCGATCGTCTTGAACACGTCGAGCAGGTCGCCGCCGCGCGTGTTGAAGAACAGCTTCTTGTAGGTGCCGTCCGGGTTCTTGCGGAACCGGCTTTCGGAGGCGCAGTTCTGCAGGGCCGGAATGGCCGCGGCGCCGTTGGGAAGGTCGAGGCCGACCGTGAACACGTAGACCTTCTCGTCCTTGGCGTTCTGGCACAACTGCTCGAACTGCTGGTTCATGGCCGTCGTGTAGTTGCCATTGTCGTACCAGGTGGAGGAGACCGTCGTGCCCTGGAAGATGCGCGACTTGCTCTCGCCCGGCGTCACCTGGCCGGCATAGCCATAGGACGAGTAGACCGACCTGTTCGGATAGTAGTCGTTGTAGCCGAGCGAGCCGGGCGTGTAGTAGGTGTTGTCGCCGTCGGTCAGCAGGATGATGACCTTGTCATTGCCCTTGTCGGTGGCCGGACGGCCTTCGGTGAAGGGCGCGGCTTCCGAAATCGTGCGCCAACCCCAGGCCATGCCTTCCACGACATTGGTGCCGCCATTGGGCGCCATGGCGTTGATGGCGCTCAGCACGGTGGCCTTGCCATCGGTGTCGATGGTGTCGGTCAACGGCGTGATGGCGTTCGTCGTGCAGGAATAATTCGGCCCGCGGCTGCTGCCGGCCGAGGAAGCGCCGTACGGCTTGGCGCGGAAATACTTCCGCATGTCGGCCTGCCGGCGGGTCTGGCTGGCCGTGTCGAAGTCGTCCCACCAGCTGTTGGGCACCGAGTAGTTGTTTGCGCCTTCGCCCGAGTCGCTGGTGTCACCATCGTGATTGTAGTCGCCGCCGAGCGAGCCGGCCTCGTCCGGCGCGAACATCGGCACGAACATGGTGGCGGGTGTCGTGACCGACGCCGTGGTGTCGTCGATATTGTGCGGATACGGGCGTGCCTCGACACAGCCCTGCCAGCTGGCAAACTGCGACGTGTTGTACTGGTAGGTGTAGGTGTAGTAGCCCTCGCGGCACGTACCGTTCGACCGGTAGCGGGTGCAGACATACTGCGAACCGATCTGCTCGCGCGAAGTCTCCGCCTCGATGTCGGAGTAGAGCGAGAAGCGGGTCATGGGCGTGTTTTCCGAATCGCCCCAATCGTCGCCGCGCTTCCACCAGACACCGTTGAGATACTGGACATACTTGTCGGAGTCGTTCGCCGAGTTCATGCGCGACCAGTCGAAATTCTCGTGGTGGACCGGCGACACGCCGGTGGTGTCCATCCAGGACGCGTTGTCGTATTGCGGGCCGACATTGACGGACGCCGCGAACGGCACCAGCGAGAACTGCACCGGCTTGGTGACCTGCTTGATCTTGGCCGACTGCTTGGTGATCTCGTTGACGAGATAGGTCGCGGCTTCCTTCATGAGCGTGATGCGCTTCTTGGAGGAACCGGTGCCGTAATAGTCCATCGACCCGGAATTATCCATCACCAGGGCGATCTCGGCAGTGTTGCGCAGGCGGATCTGGGCTTCCGAGACGGTCGGGATATCGATGTAGCCTTCATCGACGACGGTTTCCTGCAGCATGTCGTCATAGACCTTGGCCAGCGACGGCAGCTTGTTGAAGACCGGCATGAATTTCGGCTTGTAGCGGAAGTCGGCCGAGAGCTTGAGCAATCCGCCGCCGGCTTCCGAATCCGGCAGCGTCACGTAAAGCGTGGCGTTGGCCGGATTGACCGAGTTGAGGTTCGCCTCGAAGAAGTCCTTGGCGTACTGGACCAGCTGCTCGTCGGTCGCGCCGTCGTTGACGCGGCGGCCCGTGGCCACACCGGCCAGTTCGAGCGCGTTGCGGACCTCGGCTTTCTGCCGGCTCATGTCGGTGTAATCGACGGCGAGGCCGAGGGCGCCCATGATCGGGACGATTCCGATTGCCGTCGCCAATGCGTAGTTGCCCCGACGGTCCTTGAGAAAGTTACGGATCATGTTGCGCGATCCCCCTGCTTGCATACGAGATTGCGCAGTCATGCCATGAATGTTTGAAAGCCCGGTTCCCGGACGGCCTCGAATGCGAGCGAACCGGGGAACCGTTTGTTTACCAGAAGGCGCGGCGAGGATAATTGCGACAGACGAAACAGCTGTCGATCATGCAATCGCGGCGCGGCTGCCATCCTGTTCCGCTGGGCGCAATTTCAGCGGTCCGGGAAAGGCCGGACCACTCATCAGGTCAATGCCGATGTCGACGAGCTGGGGAATGCCGTCAGTCTCGCTGACCCCGTCAGCGATCACGGAGAAGCCGGCGGTCTGGGCCGCTTCCGACATCTCCCAGCCTGTGGCGCGCCGATGGGACTGGTGGCTTGCGAGTGATGCCGCCGGCAGGCGCACGAACACGACACCCATGCCGCGCAGCCGGCGAGCATCGGCTGCGTCGAAGGCGCCGGAAACCGAGACACGCAGGCCGGCCCGGGCGATCGAGGCAAATGAAGCCAACGGCGCGCAGGCCAGGAGGTCGGCCAGCGGCAGGTCGAGCACAAGGGTCTCCGAAAGGTCGCGACGCAGGCGGACACGGCGTGCCAGTTCGAGCGTTGCCGCGGAATCGGACAAGAAATGGCGGGTAACAGGGACGTGCAGTGCCAACCGTTCCGGCCACTCGGCAGCGCGCCTGGCCGCAAGATCAATCGCGGCCGCGACAAGATCGCGCTCCTCCCGGGCGTTCCCGGGCCGGCGCGCCGGCGTTCCCGCGATGCGAAGGTCGAGGCCCGACAGGCGGTTCGAACTGGCCGAGACGATGGCGAACATGACCGGCTCGAGCGGTGTCGGGCGATCGGCGTCCGTCGCCGATCCCATGACCATTCCCGGTTCGTCCGCGACCGGCGAACGCTGGCGCGATGCCGCAACCGGAACGGCGACGGAAGGAGGCGCCTCGGCTGCGGATCGTGTGGCGACAAGGCGGCTCATTCGGTTCATCTCGCGCCGCAGGCGGCGCGCGCGCGCTACGGCCAGCCAGGAAATGGCGACCGCGACGACAAGGGTGAGGACGATGACGACCAGGATCGCGGCGAACGACCATCCGGCAATGATGCCGCGCAGCGGGCCGGCGGCGGCGGCCGAGGCCACCCAGCCGGCTGAAAACAGCGCCACGCTGCCGGCAATCACAGAGGCCAGGCGTTTCATGCGTCTCCGGTCCCGCCGGGCGATCGCCCCGGCCTTTCACCATTCGTCAACCATAGAATGCGGCCGCGCCCGGCCCCGCTCAAGCGAAAGCTGATGACAGGGTGAAGCGGTTCGGTTAATCCCGCGCGGTTATCGCGGCGGACGATGGGGCCGCCGAACCGGATGGAACATGGGCGCCGTGACACAACGCATCACCACACTGGACGAGATTTCGCCGCGGCCGGCGGCGATCCTGTGCGACGTGTGGGGCGTCATTCACAATGGCGTGGTGTCCTGGGCGGATGCATGCGCCGCGCTCAGACGGGCCCGCAAGGCCGGGTCCGCGGTGGTGCTGGTGACCAACGCGCCGAGACCGCGCGGCTCGGTCGAACGGCAACTGGAGCGGCTTGGCGTGCCGCGCGATTGCTGGGATGCCATGGTGACGTCCGGCGACGTGACGCGGGCGCTGATCGCCGCCGGGCCGAGACAGGTCCTGCACATCGGCGAGGAGCGAGACCTCTCGATCTTCGAGGGGCTCGACATCGAACTGACCGACGAAGCGGAGGCCCGCGCGGTCGTCTGTTCGGGACCCTATGACGACGAGAACGACACGCCGCAGGATTACCTCAAGCAGTTGCGACGGCTACGCGGTCGCGACCTTCCATTCATCTGCGCCAATCCCGACATTGTCGTGGAGCGCGGCGAAAAGCTGATCTGGTGCGCAGGCGCGATCGCGCGCGACTATGCTTTGATGGGCGGGCGGACGATGATCGCCGGAAAGCCGCACCGCCCGATCTACGAAGAGGCGCTGGCACTGGCCGGTTCCGCGCTCGGCCGCGCGGTTGCGCCAGGAGAAGCGCTCGCCATCGGCGACGGCATCCTGACCGATGCCAAGGGCGCAACGGACAATGGCATCGCCCTGCTCTACGTCGCCGGCGGCATCCACGCCGGCGAGTATGGCGGCCGGTCGATCGACGAGGCGCGGCTTGAAGCCTTCCTCGCCAGGCACGGACAGCGGCCCGTCGCCTGGATCGAACGGCTCAGGTGAGATGATGCATCGGTTCTCCGCAACCGGATCGCTTCCCGCCAGCCTCAGGGGCGGCGTGGTGGCGATCGGCAATTTCGACGGCGTGCATCGCGGGCATCGGGCGGTGCTCGACACGGCGCTGGCCGTAGCCGCGGCGGAGCGCCGCCCGGCCCTGGTCCTGACCTTCGAGCCGCATCCGCGCGCGGTGTTTGACCCTGCCCGTCCGCTGTTTCGCCTGACGCCGGCCCCGCTCAAGGCGCGCATCCTCGGACATCTCGGGTTTGCAGGCGTGATCGAGCAGCACTTCGACAGTGCATTTGCCGCGCTCGAGGCGCATTCGTTCGTCGCGGACGTGCTGGTTGGCGATCTTGGCGCGCATCATGTGGCGGCGGGCCATGATTTCCACTTTGGCGCCGGCCGCAAGGGCACCCCGGCCTTCCTGCTCGATTCCGGCAGGGAAGGACATTTCGGCGTATCCGTGGTCGAGGCATTCCGTGACGAGGGCGGGGAGACCGTTTCGTCGTCACGCATCCGCACCGCGCTCGCCACCGGCGATGTCGCATCCGGCGCGGCGCTCCTTGGCTACCGGTTCACCGTCGAGGCGACGGTATCAGGCGGGCGGCGTCTCGGACGCACACTCGGTTTTCCGACCGCCAACATGGCATTGCCGCCGGAGACCGCTCTTGCCGAAGGGGTCTATGCAGTCCGGTTCCGACGCGCCTCTGGAACTCTCCATGACGGGGTGGCAAGCTACGGACGCAGGCCGACGGTGGAGGAAGGCGGTGCCGCCATGCTTGAGACATTCCTGTTCGATTTTGACGGCGATCTCTACGGCGAGACCGCTGCGGTAAGCGTGTTCGGGCGTCTGCGGGGCGAGGAGAAATTTGACGGGCTGGCGCCGCTGGTGGCGCAGATGAAGCGCGATGCCGAGGAAGCCCGGGCGCTGCTGGCAGGCGCCGCGCCGCTTTCGCCGCTCGACGAAATGGTGTGTTTCCGCTGACGAGGCGTGGCTACGGGCTTTATTCCGCGGCAAACCATTGCTAAAAGCCGCGGCCATGACCGGTGCGGCTTTCCAGTTGCGAATTATCGGCCCGGCCCTCCCCGCCTGAACCTGGCGCGGCTGAGGGTCCGGGAATTCCGGCGTTTCCGCCGCCTTCGTCCAGTTTCCCACGCGCCGCAGCCCGCGGCCCTGCCCCATGGCCGAGCAATGACCGACAGCAAGCCCGACTATTCGACAACGCTTTACCTGCCCAGGACCGACTTCCCGATGCGCGCCGGCCTGCCGGAGAAGGAGCCGCAGATCGTCCGCCGCTGGCAGGAGATCGACCTCTACCGGCGCCTGCGCGACGATGCGGCAGGTCGCCCGCGCTACGTGCTGCATGACGGGCCGCCCTATGCCAATGGCAACATCCATATCGGCCACGCGCTCAACAAGATCCTCAAGGACGTCATCACGCGCTCGTTCCAGATGCGCGGCTACGATTCCAACTATGTGCCGGGCTGGGACTGCCACGGCCTGCCGATCGAGTGGAAGATCGAGGAAAAGTACCGCGCCGCCGGCAAGGACAAGAACGAGGTTCCGGTCAACGAGTTCCGGCAGGAATGCCGCGATTTCGCCACCCACTGGATCGGCGTCCAGTCGGCGGAGTTCCAGCGCCTGGGCGTCGTTGGCGATTTCGCCAACCCCTACACGACCATGGCCTTCCACGCCGAAGCGCGGATCGCCGGAGAACTGATCAGGTTCGCCATGAGCGGCCAGCTCTATCGCGGCTCAAAGCCGGTGATGTGGTCGGTGGTCGAGCGCACAGCTCTTGCCGAGGCCGAGGTCGAATACCAGGACTATGAGAGCGACACGATCTGGGTGAAGTTTCCGGTACGATCAGCCGACCGATGCAGCCTGGAGGGGTCCTTCGTCGTCATCTGGACGACCACGCCGTGGACGATGCCCGGCAACCGCGCGATCTCTTTTTCGTCCCGCATCGCCTACGGCCTCTACGAAGTCATTTCGGCGGAGAATGATTTCGGGCCGCAGCCCGGCGAAAAGCTGATCTTCGCCGACAGGCTGGCGGAAGATGCATTCGCCAAGGCGAAACTGCAATTCAAGCGCTTGCGCGCGGTTTCGACCGACGAACTGGCGGCCATGACCTGCGCTCACCCGCTGACAGGGCTCGGCGGCGGATACATGTTCGATGTTCCGCTGCTTGAGGGCGACCATGTCACCGACGACGCCGGCACCGGATTCGTCCACACGGCGCCAGGCCATGGCCGCGAGGATTTCGACATCTGGATGGCGAAGGGGCGCGAACTGGCCGCGCGCGGCATCGACACGACGATCCCGTTCACGGTTGACGACGCCGGGTTCCTGACTCGGGATGCGCCGGGCTTCGGCCCTGACCGCGAGGGCGGGCCGGCGCGCGTCATCGATGATCACGGCAAAAAGGGCGACGCCAACAAGGCAGTCATCGACGCCCTGATCGCGGCAAGCGCGCTGTTTGCCCGCGGGCGGCTGAAGCACACTTATCCGCATTCGTGGCGATCGAAGAAGCCGGTGATCTTCCGCAACACGCCGCAATGGTTCGTCCACATGGACAAGGATCTTGGCGACAACACCACCCTGCGTTCGCGCGCCCTCGCCGCCATCGACCAGACCCGTTTCGTGCCGGCCGCCGGGCAGACCCGCCTGCGCGCCATGATCGCCGAACGGCCGGACTGGGTGCTGTCGCGCCAGCGCGCCTGGGGCGTGCCGATCGCCGTGTTCGTCGATGCCGACGGCGAAATCCTGCGGGACGAGTCCGTGAACGCACGCATCCTTGCTGCATTTGAGACCGAAGGTGCGGACGCGTGGTTTGCCGACGGCGCGCGCGCGCGTTTCCTCGGCGCCCGTGCCAACGAGCCCTGGATGATGGTGACCGACATTCTCGATGTGTGGTTCGATTCCGGATCGACGCACACCTTCACGCTCGAGGACCGGCCGGACCTGAAGTGGCCGGCCGATGTCTACCTTGAAGGGTCCGACCAGCATCGTGGCTGGTTCCACTCCTCGCTTCTGGAAAGTTGCGGCACGCGCGGTCGGGCACCCTATGACACCGTGATCACGCACGGCTTCACCATGGCCGAGGACGGCCGCAAGATGTCGAAGTCGCTCGGCAACCAGGTATTCCCGCAGGACGTGATGAAGGAATCGGGCGCCGACATCCTGCGCCTTTGGGTGATGACGACCGACTATTGGGAAGACCAGCGCCTCGGCAAGCATGTGCTGCAGACCAATGTCGATGCCTATCGCAAGATGCGCAACACGATCCGCTGGATGCTCGGCACGCTCGCCCATGACGAGGGCGAACGCATCGAACCGGCCGCCATGCCTGAACTCGAACGGCTGATGCTTCACCGGCTGGTCGAACTGGGCGAGATCGTCGAGAAGGGCTACGAGTCCTTCGATTTCAAGCGCATCGCCAAGGCGCTCAGCGATTTCATGGTCATCGACCTGTCGGCATTCTACTTCGACATCCGCAAGGACGCGCTCTACTGCGACGCTCCGTCGAGCCTCCGGCGGCGGGCTGCCATCGTCGTGGTGCGCGAAATCTTCGAACGCGTCACGACCTGGCTCGCACCGATGCTGCCATTTACGACAGAGGAGGCGTGGCTGGCGCTCAACCCGGAGCGGGATTCGGTACATCTGGAGCAGTTCCGCCCCTGCCCGCCCGCGTGGCGCGACCAGGCGCTCGACGAACGCTGGCGCGGCGTGCGGGCGGTGCGGCGCGTCGTGACCGGCGCGCTCGAACTGGAGCGCGCCGCCAAGCGCATCGGCTCGTCGCTGGAAGCCGCTCCAATCGTCCACATCGGCGACGATGCGCTGATGGCCGTACTCGATGGTGTCGACATGGCGGAAATCTGCATCACCAGCGGCACCGAATTGCGCCGTGGCAACGGGCCGGCCGATGCGTTCCGCCTGGACGACATGGCTGCGGTGGCGGTGGAGTTCCGCGCCGCGGCGGGTCGCAAATGCGCCCGTTCGTGGCGCTACACCACGGATGTCGGCTCCGATCCCGAATTCCCTGACGTTTCGGCGCGCGACGCGGCGGCGCTGCGGGAACTGGCCGCGCTCGGCCGGACCTGAGTGCGGCAGATTGCAGCGGACGCGGCGGACATGCTAAAGCGGCGCGTCCGGCCATCGTGTTGCCGGAATCCGGATGCATGGGGAGCGTGTTCGCCGCAAGGTGACAGGCCCCCGGGGAAAGGCGCAATCCGCTTGAAGACGAGACCGAAGACATTCACCGCGCATGCCGGCCTTGCCGCAGCGCTGTTTTCCGGAGTTGCGCTCTCGGGGTGCATGTCGTCACCGACCTACGGGACGGCCAAGACCGCCAATGCGCAGCTTGCATCCGATCTTTCCTCGATGCTGTCGCTGGGCTCCAAGAAGCGCAACAACATCGACTACAAGCCGCGGCCGGAAATCGTCAAACCGGTGGACGCGCGTACCGAAACCGCCGCGCTACCCGATCCGCAGGAGGACGTGGTGAAGTCCGGCAATTCGGCCTGGCCGGAATCGCCCGAGCAGCGCCTGGCCCGCATTCGCGCCGACGCGACTGCCCGGCAGGGCGATACCGCGTTCGAACCTGACGTTGTCATGGAAAAGGCCGCCATCACGCCGCCGAAGATTTCCACCGCCGGCTCGATGCTGGATGGTGAAGAGCAGGTGACCGCGGCGCAGCGCGAGGAATACAAGCGTCGTCGCAAGGAAGCCGGTCAGGGCAGTTCGACCGATCGGAAGTTCCTCTCCGAACCGCCGCTCGAATATCGCGTCCCGGCTGCCACGGCAGTTGCCGGCGAACTTGGCGAAGACGAGGCCAAGAAGGAACGCGAACGCAAGAAGGCGTCGAAGAAGAAGCGGGAGTGGCGCGATATCGTGCCCTGGCTCTGATCTGCTCCGGCCGGGCCGGATCGAACGCCAAGGCTAGGTCACGCGAAAACGTGCGGGAAGCCCCTCGGGCGCCGGGCCTCCATAGGCCCAGTCAAGCAATTGAACCGTGTGCAGGACCGGCAGGTCGGTGCCGGAGCGGATCTGCGTGAGGCAGCCGATGTTGCCGGCTGCGATCACTTCGCCGCGGGCCGCTTCGAGATTGCGCGCCTTACGCGCCTTCAGCGCGCCGGCGATTTCGGACTGCAGGATGTTGTACACTCCTGCCGATCCGCAGCACAGATGCGGCTCACGCGGCTCCTTCACGGTGAATCCGGCCTTCGCCAGCAGCGCCTTCGGTTGCAGCGTGACTTTCTGGCCATGCTGCAGCGAACAGGCGGCATGATATGTCACTGATACGTTCATCGGATTCCTGGCAGCCGGAAGATCAAGGCGGGCGAGGAATTCGGTGATGTCGGCGGCCAGCGAGGCGATCCTGCGGGCGTCGTTGGCGAGGTCGGGCCTGTCGGCCAGAAGGTGTCCGTAATCCTTCACCGTCGTCCCGCATCCCGAAGCCGTGACGATGACCGCATCGAGCGGGCGTTCCCTGTCGGCGGCCATCCATGCCCGGACATTGGCAGCGGCGAAGGCTTGTGCCGAGGTCTCACGCCCCATGTGCTGCACCAGTGCCCCGCAACAGCCTTCGCCCGCGGCGTGAACGACCTCGACGCCGAGCCGGTTGAGCAGTCGCACCGTCGCGGCGTTGATGGCGGGATCGAGCACCGATTGCGCGCACCCGGCCATCAGCGCCACCCGGGCACGGACTTCGCCTGACGGACGCGCGGTTCCGGCGACACGTGTATTTGCCGGCACAGACGCCGGAGCCAGTGCCAGCATCGCGCCGATCGGCCGCAACACCTTGTTCCTCGTCAAAATACTCGCGAGGAACCGGAATGGCGCCGACAGGCGCAAGGCGGTGCGGAAACGGCGTGGATAGGGCAGCACGACGGCAAGCAGGCCGCGGAGCGCCCGGTCGGCCAGCGGGCGCCGCCCGGTCCGCTCGACATGCTGGCGCGCCAGATCGATCAGCCGTGCGTAGTCGACGCCTGACGGACATGTGGTGGTGCAGGCAAGGCAGGTCAGGCAGCGGTCCAGGTGCAGCATCGTGCGGGAATCGGCGGCACGCCCGTTTTCCAGCATGTCCTTTATGAGGTAGATCCGGCCGCGCGGGCTGTCGAGTTCGTTGCCGAGCGTCACATAGGTCGGGCACGTCGCCGTGCACAGGCCGCAATGGACACATTTGCGCACGATCGCTTCGGCGGCAGCGTGGCGTGGGTCGGCCAGGAGTTCCGGCGGAAAGCGGGTCTGCACCTTGGCACCTCAGACCAGCCAGGTTTCGGGTCGGGCGACCGGTTCGCCGCGTCCGAGCGCCTGAAGGCCCGCGACCATGCGCATGATGAACCAGACGAGCGTGGCGATCAGACCGATGAACCCGACGACGATGACAGTCAGGACTGCCGAGCCGATGCAATAGAGCAGACCAATCCAGAATGTCCGGATCAGATAGGTGTAGTGGGTGTCCATCGCGGCACCCCCCTTGCCGCGATTGATGTAGGCGATCACCAGGCCGATCACCCACGTGATTCCGAAGACCAGGCCGGCGATATACAGGTAATATGTCACGCGGACGTTGGATTCCCCGGGCTCGAGCCATCGATCCGTTTCACGGCGGAATTCGTTGTCAGTCATTTCGGGTCTCCGGATTGTCCCATATTTCCGGGTCCCATTCGGCCCGGATTGAAGATGCCGGCCGGATCAAGCGCCGCCCTGACGCGTGCCGACAACGCCGCGACGGATGCATTCAGGGGCGGGAACGGCGCATGGCGCCGGCGTTCCGCCTCGCTCGCGCGCCACAGGGTGGCATGTCCGTGAAGAGGCGCCAGGGCAGCGCGAACCGCATCGGCCTCCGAGTCGCCTTCCATGCGCGCCCAGACCAGGCCGCCTTGCCAGTCGAAGAAGGTCGACGCCGGCGCCAGACGCCGCAGCGCCAGCGCGGCGGCCGGACCGTCGGACGGCCGGACCGCAATGCGCCAGACCGGCTTCATCGTCCCGTCGGCGAACGGCCTGACATCACGGATGTCGCGCCAGAGCGCGTGCGATCGGGCCTCGTCGAGACGTGTGGCCTCGCCGGCGCCGGCGAGCAGTGTCTGCAACCGCCCGGCGCGATCGGCGACCGAGGCGGCGAACCCTTCCAGGCGAACCAGTGTCGCTGGCTCGGCGCCAAGATCTGACGTGGACAGGACAAGCCCGATGCGCTCCGGCAAATGCGCCGCGCCGGTCACTTCCATCGGGGATGCCATCGCCGCAGCCAGAACGGCGCATGCGCGTTCATCGTCCAGGTTCCGAAACACCAGGGTCGTCTCGGTTTCGGGCTTCGGCAGCACCTTGAAGGTCACCTCCCCCAGGATGCCAAGTGTTCCCCATGATCCCGCCAGAAGCTTGACGAGGTCGAGACCGGTGACATTCTTCATCACCCGGCCGCCGGCACGAAGGATCTCGCCGCGCCCGTTGACGAAGCGGAGACCGAGCAGCGCGTCGCGCGCCGCACCGGCGCTGATGCGGCGCGGACCGGACAGGTTCGCCGCCGCCGCCCCGCCGATGGTTGGCTCGCCATCTGTGTCAAGCAGGGCGCGGTAATCCGGCGGCTCGAAAGCCAGGCGCTGCCCCCTGCCGGCAAGCAGTGCCTCAACATCGGCAAGACCGGTTCCGGCACGAAAGGTTGCGACCATTTCGGCTGGCTCGTAGGCCACGACACCGGACAGGCCGGCAAGCGAAACCCGGCGAGCCGCCTCGACCGGCGCGCCGATGCCATGCTTCGTGGCGCCGCCGGAAATCGCCATGGGCTCGCCACGTGCCGCCGCCTCGCGAACGTAGCCTGCCAGTTCACGTTCGTCGGACGGACGAAACAGGGTCATGGCATCGCCACGAGATCGAGCGGGAACACTTTCGATCGGTTCAGGCGCGCGCGCGGATCGAACGCTGCCCGCAGCCGCATCTGCTGGTGAAGCTCATCCTTGGTATATTGGTGATACATCAGATCGCGTTTCTCGATGCCGACGCCGTGCTCGCCAGTCAGGCATCCGCCTGCTTCGACGCAGAGCCTGAGGATTTCCATGCCGGCTGCCTCGGCCCGGGCCGATTCCTGATCGTCATTCACATCGTAGAGGATCAGCGGGTGCATGTTGCCGTCGCCGGCGTGGAAGACGTTGGCCACGCGAAGCCCGTGGCGCGCGACGATCTCGCCGGTCTGCTGCAGCACGCGGGTCAGTTGGCCGAGCGGCACCGTGCCGTCCATGCAGATGTAGTCTGCGATCCGCCCTGTCGCGCCGAACGCCGACTTCCGGCCCTTCCAGATCAGCGCGGCTTCCTGGGCGGACTGGCTTTCCTTGACCGTCATGACACCGTGGCGGCGCGCGATGGCGACGATGCGGGCGATCATGTCGTCCATCTCGGCGCGCGATCCCTCGACCTCGACAATCAGCAGCGCCTCGGCATCGAGCGGATAGCCGGCCTTGGCGAACGCCTCGCAGATGGCGATCGCCGGCTTGTCCATGAATTCGATGGCCACCGGAATGATCCCGGCGGCGATGATCCCGGACACGCAGGCCGCCGCATCGTTCGACGAGGCGAAGCCGAATAGGACCGGGCGCTGGCCGGCCGGCTTGGCGATCAGGCGGACGGTCGCTTCGGTGACGATCCCGAGCTGGCCTTCGGAACCGCAGACAAGGCCGAGCAGGTCGTATCCGGCGGTTTCGGCAGCACCGCCGCCGATCTCGACGACCTCGCCGTCAGGGAGCACCAGGGTGACACCGAGGAGATTGTTGGTCGTCACGCCGTATTTCAGGCAGTGCGCGCCGCCCGAATTCATCGCGATGTTGCCGCCAATGGTGCAGGCGAGCTGCGAGGACGGATCGGGCGCATAGAAGAAACCGTCGGCATCCACGGCATCGGAAATGGCGAGGTTCGTTACCCCGGCCTCGACCCGGGCGAGACGATTCGGCAGGTCGATCTCAAGGATCCGGTGCATGCGCGACAGACCGACTACGACGGCATCCTCTTCGGGAATCGCGCCTCCGGAAAGCGACGTCCCGGCGCCGCGGGCAACCACCGGCACGCCGGCTTCGCTGAGAAAGCGCATGACGGCGGACACTTCTGCGGTGCTGCGGGGCAGCACCACCGCCAGCGGCACACGGCGGTAGGCGGCGAAGCCGTCGGTCTCGAACGGGCGCAACTCGGCGGCGTCGGTGATCAGCCCGTCGGCGGTGACCAGGCCGGCCAGCGTCGCGAGGATTTCGGCGCGCCGCGCGATGATTCCGGCATCCGGTTCCCGAAAGGCGATTGCGTTCACGACGCGCTCCCGTCGCTGTGGTCAGGTGAGTTTACCACCGGGAGTCCTTTGCACAAGTCCGCGTGTTCACGTCCCGGCATGGGCGCGGCGAATGCGACGAACCGTCATCCAGACGGCAAGCAACGCAAATGGCACGACTGCCGCCGTGAGCAGGGTGGACGACAGGCCGGTTTCCTTTTCGACCAGTTTGAAGACATAGGACGCCAGTCCCACGACATAGTAGGACACGGCGGCAACCGAAAGTCCCTCGACGGTCTGTTGCAGGCGCAATTGCTGGGTGGCGCGCCTGTTCATCGCGGCGAGAAGTTCGCCATTCTGGCGCTGGAGATCGACTTCAACCCAGCTGCGCAGCAGCGTGGAAGCGCGCGCCAGCTTGCGGGACAGCGTCTCCTGGCGCGCCTCCAGCGAGGCAATCGTGCGCATGGCTGGCGCCACACGGCGCCGGAGGAATCCGCCCCAGCTGCCGATGCCGGTAATGCGGCCCTCGTTGATGGCGGCAAGGCGCTGTTCGACGATATCATAATAGGCCCGGCTGGCGGCGAAGCGGAACATGTGAGCCGATGACTGCGCCTCGATCCGCGCCGAAAGCGCGGTGATGTCGGCCAGGAGCGCCTCGTTGTCGCGCGACGGCGAACGCATGCGTGCCGTCAACACGGCGAGATCGTCCTCGAGCGCGCGCGTCGGCGCCGACAGCGCCTGCGCATCCGGGAAGCCGACGAGCGCCAGCGTCCGGTAGGTCTCGATCTCGATCAGCCTTTGCGACAGCGCCCCGATGCGGGCCGGCGACAGGCCCTTGTCGAGAATCAGCATGCGGGTCAGTCCGTCGCCATCCTGGCGGAAGTCGGTGATGATCTCCGCCTTGCCGCCATCGACGGTCGAACGGCACAGGCTGGCGGGATCGAAAGCCTCGACAAGGCGGTCCGATGCCGCGTTGTGCCGGCGCACATCGAGGCGGACCGCCGAAATCACCCGTCCGGGGACCGGGAACGCCGACCCGAACGGATGTTCCGGCAAGGCGCCGGACGCTGGAAGCAACGCGTCGAAGCGATAGGTCGAGAACTCGCCGTGCCGTTCCCACCTCAGCGACCCGCCGGCCATGGCGAATGCCACATGGCGGGTGTTGTCGTCCGGAGGCGCAACGCCAGCCCGCCGGCACAAACTGGCGACCGCACTTGTGTCGCGCTCCGGGTCATCTTCCGTCATGCAGGTCAGTTGCAGGATGCAGCGCGGGACCGGGATCACCGGGAACGGGCGCGCATGCACCTCGCCGATCGCGGCAGCGCGGGCGCGATGCGCCGGAAGCCCGAACACGCCAGCGTCCACCGGACGTTCCCCGTCCCCTGTCGCCTTGTTGCTCACGCCCGCGGTTTCCCTTGCCTCTCGCCTGTCGGCCTAGCATGCCCGCCCCGCCCTGCCAACGGCTGCGAATTATTGGACAAAAGAATTGACCAGTCGATTTTTCCGGGCCAGTGTTCCGGCATGAGTGTTGACAGCGCAAACGACGATGTCGCCGTGTTCAGCCCGGTCGCTGCCGGGCGCACGGCCGACGAGGTCACGCGCCAGATCGAACTGCTGGTGCTCGAGGGCGTTCTGGCACCCGGTGACCGGCTGCCGGCGGAGCGTGAACTTTCGCGCCAGTTCGATGTCTCGCGACCGATCCTGCGCGACGCCTTGAAGGCGCTGGAGACCTCGGGGCTGCTTGTCACCCGCCATGGCGACGGCACGGTCGTTGCCGACGTGACCGGTCAGGTCTTCGCGCCGGCTGTCGTCGATCTGATTTCCCGACATCGCAAGGCATCGGCAGACTATCTGGAATTCCGCCGCGACATGGACGGCCTTGCCGCCGAATATGCAGCGCGCCGGATGACAAGGGAGGATCAGGCACTGCTTGAGGCCATCCTGGCCCGGATGGAGGATGCCCACGCCCGTGCCGACTTTGCCGCCGAGGCGGAAGCGGATGTGGATTTCCACACAGCCATTGGCGAATGCGCCCACAACATCATCCTGCTTCACACGCTGCGCGCCTGCTATCGCCTGCTTTCCGACGGCGTTGTCCTCAACCGCCGCGCCATCTTCGAGCTTCCCGGCGCGCGCGATGCACTGCTGGCCCAGCACCGGGCCATCGGCAAGGCGATCATTGCCGGCGATGCGGTGGAAGCGCGTCGTGCCGCCGAGCGCCACCTCGACTATGTCGCCGACGCGCTGAGCATCGCCGAGCGCAGCGACGAATGGCGGCGGGTGTCGGCCATGAGGCTCAGCCAGCGCAGCGAGCAGGCCAGCCGCGCGGAAAGGCGCAAGACCGGATGAGCAGCAAGGGGCGCGTCGGGCTTTTCGTTACCTGCCTGGTTGACATGTTTCGTCCATCGGTGGGTTTTGCCAGTCTCAAGCTGATCGAGGATGCGGGCTACACGGTCGATGTGCCGCTGGCGCAGACCTGTTGCGGCCAGCCGGCCTACAATGCCGGCGACCGGGACGATGCCCGCGAGATCGCACGGCAGGCCATCGTCCTGTTCGAGAGGTTCGATTTCATCGTCGCTCCCTCGGGTTCCTGCGCAGGGATGCTGAAGAAGCATTATCCGGGCCTGTTCGCCGACGATCCGCAATGGCACGGGCGCGCGCTCGCCTTCTCGGACAAGGTGCATGAATTGACCAGTTTTCTGGCCGACGTCGCCGAACATCGCCCGCAAGGTGCGGCGCTGGCGGCCACCGTGACCTATCACGATTCCTGTTCCGGCCTTCGCGAGCTTGGCGTGCACGACCAGCCGCGGCGCCTGCTGGCAGCCGTTGACGGCCTCAGCCTGACGGAGATGCGCGACAGCGACGTGTGCTGCGGCTTTGGCGGGCTGTTCTGCGTGAAATATTCCGATATTTCCAATGCGATCGTGTCGAAGAAGACCGAGGCAATCGCCGAATCCGGCGCCGACCTGCTCCTGGCCGGCGATCTCGGCTGCCTGATGAACATGGCCGGCAAGCTCAAGCGCGAGGGGCTGAAGGTGGAGGCGCGCCATGTCGCCGAAGTGCTGGCCGGCATGACCGATACGCCGCCGATCGGAGGCAAGGACTGATGCAACTGACGTCGCCGGCCTTCAAGGACAATGCCCGCCATGCGCTCGCCGACGCGCAATTGCAGCGCGCGATGGGGCATGTGCGCAAGGGCTTCATCGACAAGCGCGCGGCCGCGGCCGCGGCACTGCCGGAATTCGAGGCACTCCGGGACCGCGCCCGGGCGATCAAGGATCACACGCTCGCGCATCTCGACCTCTATCTGGCGGAGTTCGAGGAGAAAGTGCTTGCCGCTGGCGGTCATGTGCACTGGTGCGCCACCGCGCAGGATGCCCGCGACGCGGTGCTGGCGATCTGCCGCGAGGCCGGCGCGCAGACGGTGACCAAGGGCAAGTCAATGATCACCGAGGAAATCGGCCTCAACGATTTCCTCGAGCAGAACGGCATCCGCCCGGTCGAGACCGACCTGGGCGAATACATCATCCAGCTTCGCGGCGAGCATCCTAGCCACATCATTGCGCCCGCCGTGCACGTCAACAAGGACCAGGTCGAGGCCGATTTCCGCCGGGTGCACACGCATCTGCCCGACAGCCGCGACCTTTCCGAGCCTGCATCACTGCTCGATGAAGCCCGACAGGTGCTGCGGAAGGCCTATTTCGAGGCCGGGGTCGGCATCACCGGCGCCAATTTCCTCATCGCCGAAAACGGCTCCACCGTGATTGTCACCAACGAGGGCAATGGCGACCTGACGCAAAGCCTCGGCAAGGTGCATGTCGTGGTGGCGTCGATCGAGAAGGTCGTTCCGACCATGAACGACGCGGCACAGATCCTCCGGGTGCTGGCGCGATCGGCCACCGGTCAGGACATGAGCGTCTACACCACTTTTTCCAGCGGACCGCGCCGTGCGGAGGATCCGGACGGGCCGGATGCCTTCCATGTGGTGATTCTCGACAATGGCCGCTCGTCGATGATCGGGACCGATTTCCACGACATGCTGCGCTGCATCCGGTGCGGTGCGTGCATGAACCATTGCCCGGTCTATCATGCCATCGGCGGACACGCGTATGGCTGGGTCTATCCGGGACCGATGGGCGCGGTGCTCACGCCGTCTCTGATCGGCGTGGACCAATCCGGCCACCTGCCAAACGCCTCGACATTCTGCGGGCGGTGCGAGAGCGTCTGTCCGATGCGCATTCCGCTGCCCAGGATGATGCGGCACTGGCGCGAGCGCGAATTCGAGCGCGCGCTCACGCCCGCGGTGCAACGCAGCGGCCTGAAAGGCTGGGCATTCCTGGCCCGCCGTCCGGCGCTGTATCACGCCGTCACCCGGCTCTCGATTCTCGGCCTGCGGGCACTGTCGTTCGGGCGCGGCCGGTTCCGTTCGCTGCCATTTGCCGGCGGCTGGACCAAATGGCGCGACCTGCCGGCGCCGCAGGGATCGACATTCCTTGGTGCCTATGCCCGGGGCAAGCTGCGATGAGCGGTCGCGAGGCAATCTTTTCCGCGTTGCGCGGGCGACTGGTTCAGGGCGACGATCAATCCCGGCGCGCGGCCGTGACCGAGCGCCTCGCCGGTGCCCCCGCGGGCATCATCCCGGCGCGCGGCCAGTTGGCGGAAGCCGAGCGGATTGCGCTTTTTGTCACGATGGCGGTCAAGGTTGCAGCCAGCGTCGCGCGCGTGGCCTCGTTCGACGAGGTGCCGGGTGCGGTGGCGGCCTATCTTCGCGAGAAGAACCTGCCGGCGTCGGTGCGGATGGGCGCCGATCCCCGCCTGTCGACGTTGCCCTGGGCACGCGAGTCCGCGCTGGAGATCAAGACCGGGCCGTCGGACGGGCTGGACGAGGCCGGTATCTCCCGCGCGCTGGGCGCCATCGCGGAAACCGGCACGCTCGCGCTGGCCTCGGGGCCGGACAATCCGGTGACGATCAGCTTCCTGCCGGAACATCACATCGTGGTTCTGGACGCGCGCGATGTCGCCGGCGACATGGAGGCCGTGTTCGCCGCCGTCGCGGCCCGATATGGCAAGGGAACGCTGCCGCGTACGCTCAACCTGGTGACCGGACCGTCCCGCTCCGGCGACATCGAGCAGACGATCATTCTCGGCGCGCACGGGCCGCGCGCGCTCCATGTGGTGCTGGTTGACGAGGAGGCGGGCTGACCGGCGGGCTGTTGCAGCTCCGGATCGAGACCGGCGGAACGGGGCGCTTGCGCTCTACTGGACCGCCGACACGCCGTAGCCGTCGGTGACGATCACGTGCGCGCTTGCGTCCGCGGCATAGATTCCGAATCCCCAGAAGGCGATTGCGGAGAGCATGACGAAGGTCAACAGGGCAGCTTTCAATGGGGTCATTCCGGTTGGTGTCCCTTCTTCATGCCTCATCAGGGTTACCGGTTGGTTGCCGCGAACCGTCAAATGGTTCAAACGCGGTTCGCCAATCTTTTCCCTGTTACGCTGGCCCGCCCCGCTCCGGGGGCTATCCCTCTGCAGCCAGCGCGCATGCCGTTACTGTTCCCTCAGTCGTAACGCAAGCGCCCGTCCGACGGATTCTTGTGCATTGCGCGCCAGTGTAGCAGCAAGGCCACAGGCCCTCAGATGAGCGATGCCCACGCCCGCGAGATTGCCAGCCCGGCGGCATCGGCCACGCGGCCGTTCAGGGCCGCTTCCCTCGGGTGCGCTTGCGGCCAGTCCGGTTGCCGCGCGGCGATCGAATCGGCAAACCTTGCGCTCCATTCGGCAACGAGGTTGCGATCGGCTTCGAAATGGAATTGCAGCCCGTAGGCTGCCCTCCCGAAGCGAAAGGCCTGGTTGCGTGCCGCCGCGTTCGTGGCCAGCCGGATGGCGCCTTCGGGCAGCGTGAAGGTGTCATCATGCCACTGGAAGATCGGGAATTCCCTCGGGACCGTGCGCATGACCGGATCGATCATGCCCTCGTCGGTCAGGCGCACCGGACGCCATCCGAACTCGGGCGCCTGTCCGATCAGGTTGCGTGCACCGAGTCCGCGCGCCAGCACCTGTGATCCCAGACAGACGCCGAGCACGGCGCGATCGGTCACGGCGAAGTCCCGCATCAGCGTCGCCAGCCTCGGCAGGTAAGGATGGGTATCGTCGGCAAGTGCATTCTGCGCGCCGCCAAGCACGACGAGACCGTCGAAGCCATCAGGCGCCCCCGGGAGGTCATCGCCAGCATGCGGATGAATGAGCGTGGTCTCTGCGCCGGCTTCTGCCAGCGCGGCCTCGATCAGGCCGAGGCCGGTTTCAGCATAATTGTGGACAACAAGGACGCGCATCGTTCCCGCCGGATCGTGGTTGGCCGAACCGGATAGCACGCTGTTGCGGACGGGCAAACTGCCGCAGGTCGAATTGAAGCCGATGGCGGGAACGACGCCTTTCTATCCACAGGAACGCGCGCTGACCTGACGACGGTTAACGATGCGTTAAGCGGGGAATTTACCGCGATGCGGCAAGTTGCCCGAACTCCGGACAGTTTGAATGAGCGGGGTAAGGAATTGTTAAGGTCGCACCGGCGATAGTCCATGCAACCAAGGGTGATCACGCGCGCCGCCCCGCCGAACTGCCCCTCCCGCACAGTTTTCATCAGGCCCTTCTTGCGAGGGGCCTTTTTTTTCATACCGACGCCGCCTCGTCGCGCATCAGCGCCCGCGATGTCATGGCCGCCGGGACAAGTGCCACGAGCACGATGGCAAGCGCGGCGAGAGCGCCGTCCTCCGGCGCGCCGCGCGAGGCCGCCTCGTAGACGGTCGTCGCCAGGGTCGAGAACCCGAACGGCCGCAGCAGGATCGTCGCGGACAATTCCTTGACCGTGTCGACGAACACGAGCGCGCCACCGGTGAGAAGCGCAGGGCGCAGAAGTGGACCGAGGATGGTCGCGGCGATGGTCAGCGATCCGCGCCCGAACAGCCGCGCTGCCTCGTCGATGTGGCGCGGCAGCTTCTCGATCCCCGACTGCATGGCACTCTCGGCCAACGGCAGGAACCTGATGGTGCACGCGATGATGACGGCCGCTGCCGATCCACTCAGCAGCAGGCCGGTCGACAGGCCGAAGGCGATGCGAGCATAGGCATCGACGGCGTTGTCGATCCGTCCGAGCAGGATGAGCAACCCGACGGCAAGGATGGTTCCCGGAATGGCGTAGCCCGACATCGCCAGGCGGGCGAGAACCCGGACCGGGCCGGAAGGCGCGAGCCTGCGGACTGCGACGACGGCAAAGCCGAGGGCGAGTGCTGCGAATGCGGTGGCGGCGCCGGTGAACACGGTGTTGGCCATGGCTTTCACGAAAGCCGGCTCCGCCAGATCATCCAGTCGCCGTGCTGCGAACCGCACCAGGATGGCGACCGGAATGACGAAGCCGAAGGTGACCGGCAGGGCGACGGCTGCCGTGGCCAGACCGGCGCGAGCCCCGCGCAAACGCTGGCGCAGCACCGGCGACTTCAGGTGCGTGGCGCGGCCGGTGGCGTAGCGGCGATCGCGGCGCAAGGTTCGTTCCAGCGCGATCAGCAACAGAACCAGCAACAGCAGGACCAGCGCAATGCGCGCCGCGCCGGCCAGATCGTTGCGCCCGAGCCAGGTGGTATAGACCGAGAGCGTCAGCGTGCGCACGCCAAGATACTCGGATGCGCCGACATCGTTGAGCGTTTCCATCAGCGCCAGCGCAAGGCCGGCAGCAATGGCGGGGCGCGCGACGGGAAGCAGAATGCGGCGAAACGTCATCGATGGCGTCGCGCCAAGCGTGCGGGCGGCATCGGCGATGGTGCGGCCCTGCAGAATGAAGACGATCCGCGTCGTCAGATAGACATATGGGTAGAGCACTGCGGCAAAGACCATGGCCGCGCCAGGCGTGGAGCGAATGTCGGGAAACCAGTAGTCGCGCGCGCTTTCAAAGCCGCCCACCGCCCGGACCAGCGTCTGCACCGGCCCGGTGTAATTGAAGAACTCGCCAAATGCGTAGGCTGCCAGGTAGGGCGGAAGCGCGATCGGCAGGACAAGGGCGAATGCGAGGAACCGTCGCAACGGGAATTCGTAGGACACGACCAGCCACGCACCGACGACACCGATCGATCCGGCGCCAAGCGCTGTCAGTGCAAGCAGCCAGATGGTGGTTGCGATCGACCCGGCGAGGATGGGCGACAGCACCGCCGACCCCGCGCTGCCACCGGCCGCGACGACGGCAAGCGTCGCCAGCGGCAGGAGCACCGCCGCGGCGATGGCGCCAACAGCCAGAGGCCCGGCGAAAGCGCCGGGCCTGCGACCGGACGCCAGGCGCCCGCCCTCAGCTGCCGGGACCGTCATCAAGGCCCGTTCTGTCAACCATCTCGGATGCCGCCTTGCGATTGGCCGCAATCTCGGCCAGCGGCAGGTCGTCGGCCACCAGCTCGCCGAGGCTGCTGACAAAGCCGGAGGGCTTGGCCGAAGCGGAGACCGGATATTCATAGACCTGGGCGGCGTAGATCTCCTGCGCCGTCGGGCTTGCCAGGAACGCCATGAGCTTCAGCGCGGCATCCCGGTTTGGCGCATGCTTCGCCAGCGCCATGCCGGAAAGGTTCACATGGGTCTTGCCGTTCTCGAAGGTCGGGAACACGACGCGGATGGCGTTGGCCCAGTCCTTCTGCTCGGTCTCCTTGTCGTTGTGAGTCATCAGCCCGACATAGTAGGTGTTGCCGAGCGCCAGATCGCATTCGCCGGAGTAGATCGCCTTGGCCTGGCCGCGATCATTGCCGTCGGGCTTGCGGGTGAGGTTGGCCTTGAGGCCGTTCATCACCGCTTCGGCCTTGTCAGCTCCCCAGTGAGCGATCATCGCGGAGAACAGCGCGAGATTGTAGTCGTGCTGGCCTGAGCGCATGCAGACCCGGCCTTTCCACTTCGGATCGGCCAGCGACTCATAAGAGATGGCGGTGTCGGGAACACGGTCCTTCGACACGTAGAAGACGCGGGCGCGCCGCGTCACGCCGAACCAGTGGCCGGCGGGATCGCGGTATTCGGCCGGAATGGCGTCGTTCACCGCCTTGTCGTCGACCGCCTGGGTGATGCCCTTGTCGACGGCGAGCGTCAGGCGCGAAATGTCGGTGGCCAGGATGACATCGGCCGGGGAATTGGCCCCCTCGGCGGCGATGCGCTCTTCAAGTCCCTTGTCGAGGAACAGCAGTTCGGTTGAAATGCCGGTCTCGGCCGTGAACGCATCGAGCACCGGCTTCATCAGATCCGGCTGGCGATAGGAGTAGATGTTGACGGTTTCGGCGTCGGCTGCGGAGGCGGTGATCAGTATCGCCGCCGCGGCGAGAGCGGCGCGCGCTGTCGCGTAGGTGGTCATCGGAGTTCCTTTCCTTCAGGGGTCAAGGCCCTGCGGTTTCGTTCCTGCCCGGTCGGGCAGGCCGGGAAATGCCCGCCGGAGCACGCTTGCGTCAAGGCAAAGCCGTGGTTCGATGCGCCAGTTTGTAACGATTTCAAAAACCGGAGATCAGCCGGCCAGGACCCGCGTCGGCGGGAAGACGATTTCCACCATCGTGCCTTCCCCCGGCGTCGAGGTGATCTGGAAGCGCGCGCGGTTGGCTTCCACCAATGCCTTGGTCAGCGGCAGGCCAAGCCCGGTGCCATCGCCGCGCGGCCGCTTGCCGACATTGATCTGGCGGAACGGCTTCATCGCCTGCTCGAGATCCGTCCGGCTCATGCCGACCCCGGTGTCGCGGACGCGCAGCGCGACCTCGCCATTGCTTTCATGCGCCGTGGACACGATGACCTGCCCGCCCGGATCGGTGAAGCGCACGGCATTGGACAGGAGGTTGAGGGCAATCTGCTTGATGGCGCGCAGGTCGGCGACGACTTCCGGAAGATCGGCGGCGAATGACGAGCGGATGATGACCTTCTCGCGATTGGCCTGCGGCTGCATCAGCGAGACGGCTTCCTCCAGGGTCTCGTTCAGGCGCACCGCCTCGAACGCCATGTCCTGCTGGCCGGCCTCGATCTTCGAAAGGTCGAGAAGATCGTTGACCAGGTCGAGCACGAGATTGCCGGAGCTGTTGATGTCGCGGAGGTAATCCTTGTAACGGTCCGAACCGATCGGGCCGAACTTGTCATCGAGCATCAGCTCGGAAAAGCCGATGATGGCGTTGAGCGGCGTGCGGATCTCGTGGCTGACACGGGCGAGGAACCCGGATTTCTGCGACGATGCGGCTTCCGCCTGCCGTCGGGCCTGGTTGAGTTCTTCCTCGGCGCGCTTCCACTGCGAGATATCGCGCAACACGGCACAGAAGGCATCGTCGCCGGGCAGGCGCCCGATCGTCATGAACAGCGGCATGAACCCGCCAGCCGCAGCACGTCCGATCACTTCGCGGCCATCATTGAGCACGCTGGCAACGCCATTGTCGATCAGTCCTGCCAGGTAGTCCTTCGCTGTCCGCTGGCTTTCGGTTGCAAGCAGGACAGTGAAAGGCTTGCCGATGACATCGGCAGCATCGAATCCGAACAGCGCCTGCGCCGCGCGGCTGACGCCGCGAACCGTGCCATCGGCTGACAGGGTCAGGATGCCGTCGGTCGCCGTGTCCAGGACAGCCTCAAGTTCGGCGACGCGCGCGGCCATGCCGGTTTCCGCATCGGCAGGCGCGGGCGGCGGCACGGGCGCCGATACGGGCGCGGGTGCGACCGACGGCAAGTCACTGTGCAACGACGCATTTCGTGTCGCGTCCGCGACGATGGTGATCGGGGCAGGACGCAGCGACAACAGCAGTGCCCGACCTTCCTCCCAGGGGATTGTCTGCAGGTGAGCCTCGACGGGATGCTCGTCTCCGGCCTTGTCGACGAGACGCACTGGCCGCCGCCGGGGCGGCTCGCTGTCGCTGGCGGGATAGGGGCCGGCGATGAGCGCGCCGATTCCGCCTGCCTGGACGAGATCGTCGAGGGAATCATAGCCGGTCGCGGCAAGAAACTCGTCGTTGACGAAATGCAGCCGATCCCCCGAATGAACGAGCATCGGCAGCGGCAACCGCGACAGGAGCCCGGCAGCCGAGCCTTTTTCCGGCAACACCGGCAATACCGGTTCGCCAGCCGGCTCCGGAATTTCGCCGTCCCAGCCGTGAAGGTCTTCGATGGTCCCGGCCACCTCCAGGTCTGCGGCCATTTCCTCCGGCCAGAACCCGTCCATGCCGGGTTCATCGGCAGCCGGCTCTGGCGCGACGGGCATCGGGATCTGTTCGTCCCAGGCCTGCAAGCCCTCGCCAACCGACACGGTTTCGGCGCCGTCATCTGCCGGCCAGATTCCGGGATCGGTTTCGGCTGCGGCGGCCGGCGGACTTTCCTCGCCGACGGCACCGGATTTCTCGTCCTGGCGCAGACGCTCGCCAATCTCCCGGAAGGCTTCGCGCTCGACAGCCGACAATGCCCGGTCGCCTGGCGCCGGGACTTGCGGACGCCGTTCGGCGAGGCGGATGATCTTGTCCGGCATCCGGCGTTCCGGTGTCGGGGAGATTGTCAGCGCCGGTGTCTCGCCAAGGAACGGATCGCGGCTCGCGCCGTGCGGACGAGATTCGGGCCCGTCGGAGGCAGGGGGCGATGCCGGCGATATCAGCGCCAGGCCGATCGCCTCGGGATCGACCACCGCGTCGGCGAGGCGCACAATGCCGAAGCCGCGGAACCCCTCGAACACGCGATCGCGCGAGTAGGTCGGCAGGGCGGCCAGATCGACCGGCGCCTTGAGATCGGTACCGGCGATCGGCCACAGCAGCGACCGTCCCGACCAGGTATCCCGTCGTGACAAGAGGCCGGCGATCTCGCCGTCGGGGTCGAGATTGAAAGTCCGCGCGACGTCGGCAAAGGTCCGACCGCCGATATCGGCAGCGCCAACGCCGACGGCCGTAGCGAACTCCGGCGAAACCATGGTGAAGCACCCGGCCTCATCGGTGCGCCAAGTGAACCGCACCGGCGTTGACGCCAGGTCGGCAACCGGCCGGATGCGTTCCGGGGACACGCTCTCGCCGGGGTCGACCGGCGTGGTGACCCGATCAAAGTACCAGCCGTCGAGGGGGGGCTCGGATGGTTCCGGCGCGGCAACGGCCGGCGACTTCCTCTCCGCACCCAGTGCGGGCCGACGCTGCTCGCCAGCGGCGGTTTCAGGCGCCAGGATCGCAGGATTGTCATCGACCAGGATCACCAGGTGACGGGCCGGATTGTCAGCCAGGCGCGCAATCCCGATGCCGATCGTTCGCTGGCCCGCTTCGACCAGTCGCTTGACCAGACGATCCGTTTCCGCGGCCGATTCCTCGATAAGGCGGGATAGCGTAGCCGGCGCCGGGGCCGCGGTGGTGTATCCGGGCGTGGCCCCGATGACGGCGCCGTCCTCGTCGCAGAGTGCAGCCTGGCGACCCGGCCGGTCGAGACCAGCCACGATACGCGTGGCAGGATTTCCGCCTTCGGGCGCCGGCTGCGCCAGCAGGATGGCGTTAGCGCCATTGGGAAGCCGCAGCGCGCTGGCGCGGAACGCCAGCACGCCCTGCCCCCAATTGCCACCGGGGCGGACCAGGATGTTGCGGTTCTCGCCGATGGCGGGAAAGCCGGAAACCGCCATGATCTGCCGCCGGGCCACGGGCGAGAGCCCGCTCGGCGCCCCGATGGCGGCTTCCAGGTCGTCAAGGCCGGCCAGCGCGGCGCCAGCGCCATTGACCCAGAGGATGGCTTCCAGGGCGGTATCGAGAAGCACAAGCGCATCCCCGGCGGCAAACCGGTCGCGCACCGTATCCATCACCGCGATGTCTATGAACGAATAACCGCCCGTCGCCATTCCCACGCAATACCTTCCGGACCGTCCAGGCGATTGGCCGGTCTTTACCTTTCCTTAATAAAACCGCTGGCGCGCCACGTCCATTCCGTTCCTGGCGACGCGGCCGCATTTCGGCGAGGTGGTTAATCGTGTGTGCAATGCAAAATCCATGTTGCATTGCACAAAAAAACAGGCTACAAGCCCTCCAACGCTCAGCGAAGCGGCAGATTCCAGTTCGGAAAGGACCCGACCATGGCCAAGACCACCAAGACCGCCGAAACCTTTGAATTCCCCGCTTTCGATGCCTCCGGCATGACCGACCAGATGCGCGCCTTCGCCGAGAAGGGCCTGGAGCAGTCCAAGGAAGCCTATGCCCGCATCAAGGACGGCGCCGAGGAAGCCCAGAAGGCCCTGGAAACCTCCATCGAGACGACCCGCGATGCTGGCTCGAAGCTGACGATGGCGATGCTCGGCGCGATGCGCGCCAACACCGAAGCCGGCTTCAATCACATGGAGAAGCTGGTCGGCGCCAAGTCGTTTGCCGAGGTCGTTGAACTCTCGTCGGCTTTCATGCGCAAGCAGGCCGAAATGTTCGCCGACCAGGCCAAGGAAATGCAGACCGTTGGCACCGAGGCTGCTGACAAGGCGTCTGCTCCGGTCAAGGCCGCCTTCGACAAGGCGCTGAAGGTGGTCAAGGCCGCCTGATCCGGCAATGGCAGTTCCGCGGCGTCGCACCTCCTCCCGCAGGCGCCGCGGCGGGATCGGCTTCCTCCTCACGCCGATCCCTTGGTGAAGAAAAGGCCGGGTCCTCCCCCCGGCCTTTTCCTTTTTGCACCGACGCGGCAAGCCGCTTGAAAAATCCGCGGTGAACCCGTAAGGGAGCCTCCCATCAAGGCCCGTGCGGTTGTAGCTCAGTTGGTTAGAGCGCAGGATTGTGGCTCCTGAGGTCGGTGGTTCGAATCCACCCAACCGTACCACTTGGCCTTCCCCTCTCCGACCGACCTGGCGAACGTGATCGTCTCAGACGTCGCCCGCAATTGCCGCAGTCAGCGGATGGGCAGGATCAGCCAGGCCATCGATGACATCGAAATGATGGCGGTCCGGCTCCAGGACAGCTTCGGTTCGCGCACCAAGGCCGAGCCAGAGCGACGCGATGAGCCCGTTCTGGCGCACGAACTCGGCCCGTTCCGTCGCGCCCGCCCAGGCGATCAGTTCCAGACCCGGCACCGGCGTCAGCAGCGCGGGGCTCTCGGCAGCAGCCTCCGCGGCGTCGAGACGCAGCGTATCGTTCATGGCGGTCCGCATCAGCGGCCTGAGATCATGAACGCCGGAGATCGACACCACGCGAGCGACCCGTGCCACAACCGCGTCGGCGAGCGGTGAACCCATGGTCATGAGGCGCGAGGCGAGATGACCCCCGGCGGAATGGCCGGACAGCACGATCGGCCCCGGCACGGCCTGCGCGGCCACTTCGATCGCCCGTGCCACGTGGCCGGCGATGGCGGCAATCCTGACGTCCGGGCAGAGCGGATAGGACGGCATCGCCACGGCGAGGCCTCGCCCGAGCGGTCCGGCCGCCAGATGCGACCAGGACGATTTGTCGAAACGCATCCAGTAGCCGCCGTGGATGAAGACGACGAGTCCGCGCGGTTCGCCGACGGGCAAGAACAGGTCGAAGCGGTCGCGCGGGTGGTCGCCATGAACGAGATCGAGGCGCGCGCGCCGCTCGGCCAGGAGCCTGGCTCGAAACGCGTCCGCCCGCGCGGTCCACCGGGCAGGATAATCGGCGCCGCCGGGAATGTTCGACGCATTGGCGTAGGCATTGTCCCAATCGCTGATGGCGTGAAGCATGGCTGTTCCTAAAACAATGTCCCCTGTCCCCTGGGCGGGTCGGTCCTGGTCCTGCGTGGCGGTTCGGCCTGGCCGGCTTCCCGTGCCTCGATGCGCCCGTCGACGAACTCGATGGACAGGCGCTGAGCCGGCGCAATGCCGGCGGCGCGGGTCAGCACGGCGCCATCGGCGGCGCGCACAACGGCAAAACCACGTGCGAGCGCGGACGTGTAGGACAGGGTCCCGAGCAATCGGGCGCCATGGTCAAGGCCGCGGCGGGCACGGTCGAGGCGTACGGCGATCGCCCGGTCAAGCGCGCGGGCGGGCGCAATCAGTCGCTCGCGCCGCCTGGCGACAAGGCGCAACAGCAATTCCGGGCGGAGCCGATCGGCCCTTGCGTCATGGCGAG
>WPCJ01285453.1_pt1 | contig 34931 bp, 33 predicted proteins | sample 5399831 | NCBI WGS metagenome assembly WPCJ01 (sample SAMN12869470, study PRJNA574797) | sludge metagenome | isolation source: wastewater treatment of pH10 | place: China:Beijing | collected 2019-05-20 | reverse complement strand
TTACCGGAACTGGACGGTCAGCCATTCATTAATATTCTGAAAGATATTTTCAAAACCAAAAAAACATACGCTGCAAAAGAAGATAAAGTGTTGCTGGAAGTTGATGGCATACTGAAGACTTTATATTTTAATTTTTCTTATAAACCGCTTATTAATCCCAACGGAGAAGTTTACGCGATCCTGAATTTTGCAACCAATGTTACCGATCTTGTTCTCGCGAAAAAAGAGATCGAAGAAAAAGAAGAAAAATACAGAAACCTGGCGGACAGTCTCCCGATTATCGTCTGGACTGCGGATAAAGACGGCAATATAGATTACTATAACAAAAAATGGTATGAGTATACCGGGTTTGAAGGGATAGATAACAGAGAGGCGGCAACACATAAGATCCTGCATCCTGATGACATCAACCGGGCAATGCAGACCTGGAATAATAGCCAGAAAAACAAGTCACCCTATGAGATCGAATATCAGTTCCGGGATTATAAATCAGAAGATTCTTACAGATGGTTTTTAGGCAGGGCAATTCCAATAAAAGATCCTAATGAAGATGTTATCCAATGGATCGGCACTTGTACGGATATTAACGAATTCAAGCAGTTCCAGCAGCAGAAAGATAATTTTCTTGGTATTGCAAGTCATGAGCTCAAAACACCGTTAACAAGCCTCAAGCTCTATTCTCAATACCTTGAAAAGAATCTGAGAAAGCAGGACGATAACAACAATGCGGATGTTGCCAAAAAAATGGATGACCAGATCAATAAATTAACGGCACTTGTTAATGATCTGTTGGACGTTACAAAAATCCAGAACGGGAAAATCCTTCTCAATAAATCTGATTTTAATTTTGATGAACTGGTTAACGAGATCATCACAGAACAACAGATGAGCACCAGCCACAGGATCTATCTTGAAGCAGAGAATATCGGGAATATCTATGGAGACAGGCATCGCATTTCGCAGGTAATGAGCAATCTTATCAGCAATGCTATCAAGTATTCTCCAAATTCTGATAAAATCCAGATCACGACAAAACTAACCGAAGAAGGCTGCGTCCTGTTCTCTGTAAGAGATTATGGAATTGGTATTCCCGAGGATAAAAAAGATAAAGTTTTTGAGCAATATTACAGGGTCAGCGGAAGTAAGGAACATACCTTTCCGGGACTTGGATTAGGTCTTTACATCTCTTCCGAGATTATCCAAAGAAGCGGTGGCAGGATTTTTGTAAATTCTGTTGAAGGAAAAGGGTCTGATTTTTGTTTTGAGATTCCGAAAGCCGATAACCCACACTAATTACTTAGAATTATTTACAAAAAATGTCAAATTCAAAAAAAATAATAGTTGTCGATGACAGTCCTGCAATTTTGGATTCAGTGAAATTAATGCTTAATATGGAAGGCTTTGATGTCATGAATTATGAAAAAGGATCCGAAATGTTTAATTCTCTTACGATCTCCTCAAAACCGGATGTTATCCTGATGGATATGTGGCTATCCGGAGAAGACGGAAGAGATATCTGTAAAATGTTAAAAGCGCATCAGGATTTTAAAAATATTCCTGTGGTGATCATGTCTGCAAGCCGCGGTCTGGGAGATTCCGCAATAGAAAGCGGCGCTATAGATTTCATTCCGAAACCTTTTGACCTTGGAGAAATTGTAGAAAAAATAAGATATTATTCCAGCAGTTCCGCTGAATAATTATTCTCAAAAGTTTAATCTGTCTCTACTTTTTAAATCAAGACGGTTGCATTCATCAATTCTAAAAGTTTATGGATAAATAATACTCAATAAAAAAAGCAGTTTAAAAATTTCAAACTGCTTTTTCTCTTGTTAATTGTGCAAACCTAGAAATCTACCGTTTCTGGATTTAAGCCGGAAAAACCTGTTTCTTCCAAAGCTTTCAAAGCCTTCATATCACTTTCTGTGATTTTAAATCTCTCAAAAAGAAGATTATTTTTTATATTTTCCGGATTTTCAGATTTAGGCAAAACAATTACGCCGGATTGCAGACAAAACTGAATGCACAGAATCGCAGGAGAAACTCCATAATGATCTGCAATTTCTTTCAGATCTTCATCCTTCAACAATCTTCCTGAACCGATAGGACTCCAGGCTTCTATTGCGATTCCGTTCTCTTTACAAAAATCTACAACACCCTGCTGAACATAACCAGGATGAAACTCTATCTGATTAACTGCCGGAATTACTTCTGCAGTTTCCAGCAAGGCTTCCAGATGCGGAAGCATAAAATTGCTGACACCAATGGTTTTTACAACGCCGGATTTATACAGTTCTTCCATGGCCTTCCACGTTTCCGCATTGATTTCTTTCCAGTTTTCAAATTGTTTCGCATTAGCAGGCCAGTGGATCAATAGCAGATCCAGATAATCGGTTTTCAGTTTTTTGAGAGACTGTTCTAAAGAATATTTTACACCATGTGCGCTTCTGTTGCTGTTCCATATTTTGGTCGTGAGATACAGATCTTTTCTTGCGATACCCGATTCTTCAATAGCCTCTCCTATTTGCGCTTCGTTCCCATAGATATCGGCTGTATCAATATGCCTGTAACCAACTTCCAAAGCTATTTTCACTGTTTCCTGAACACTTTCTGTCGTCTGCCATGTTCCAAAGCCAATCTCAGGAATCTCTGTACCGTTGTTAAGAATTACGTTCTTCATTTTTAAATATTTTGATTTTTCGAAAGCCAAAATTACGCCAATGGAAAGAGATTCTAAAATAATTTGGCTAATAGAAGAATCAAAAAATTATGATGATTCTTGTGATGATATTTTATAAATTTGAACTATGGAAAAACAGGAATTCGGATTACTTGGTAAGAATATCTCTTACTCTTTTTCAAAAAAATATTTCGAGGAAAAATTCAAAAAATTATTTTTAAAAAATCATTCATACAATTTCTTTGATATCTCTGAAATTGAAAATGTTACACGTTTTCTGGAAAACCCTAATCTTGTCGGGATGAATGTCACAATTCCCTATAAGCAAGCCATCATTCCTTTTCTTGATGAACTGAGCGACGAAGCTTTACAAATTGGCGCTGTGAATTGCGTAAGTTTTCAAAACGGAAAAAAAATCGGTTATAATACAGACGCTTTCGGGTTTGAGAAGACTCTTCTCATTAATAAAAAAGACTACCACAAAAAAGCTTTGATCCTGGGTGATGGCGGTGCTGCGAAAGCTGTGAGATACATTTTGGATAAGCATAACATCGAACATCAAACCGTTTCCAGAAAATCCGAAATTAATTTTGAAAATCTGACCGAAGATTTAGTAAAAGATTCATTATTGATTATCCAGACAACACCAGTTGGAACTTTCCCGAATGTTGATGATTCTGTTCAATTTCCTTTCGATGCGATTACCGATAAGCATTACGTTATCGATTTGATTTATAATCCCTCAGAAACCGCTTTTCTAAGACATTGTGCAGAAAAAGGCGCTACAACCTTGAATGGTTTTTATATGCTGGAACAGCAGGCGGAAAAAGCCTGGCAGATTTGGAATAGTTGATTTACAAATAATCCTTAATCACCTTCCAACTCTCCAATTTCTCCTCAAACTTCACCGTATGAAGTGGGCTTGTTGAAGGCAAAACTTTAATCGGGATTTTGAAATTCTTGCCTAGAATCTTCAGAAGGTTTTTGTAAGACTTCTGTCCGTTGCAGAAGATGATTTTGACATTGGGATGACTTTCTATCAGTTGAGGAATATTGTTATCAATTTCATTTTTGATTTCCGTATCCAGGCTTCCTTTTCTTTCGCAGCTTTCGATAACATCCCAAAGAGCGATTTTGTTTTCTTTCAATAAATCTATTCTTTCTTGATAGTCCAAAGAAAATTCCTCATCAAAAAGATGAAATAGTATTTTCCAGAACTGATTCTGTGGATGCGCATAATATTGCTGCATTTCCAAAGACTTAACACCCGGAACAGAACCGAGAATCAGAATTTGTGAATCTTTATCTACAATTGGTGGAAAAGAATTGATTCGGTTCATTTTGTTTTATCGCAAAGTCGCAAAATTCATTTAATTGATTAATAATAAAAGTCGCAAAATTTCTATTTAACGAAGTTAAATCTTTGTGCTTTGAAAATATAATTTAAAATTAAAATTTTGTGCCTTTGTGTTAAAATTCTACTTAAGATTATCCAGAATTTTGAACAGAGCATTACTGATGCTTCCGCCCTGATAATTATTGAGAATAATGGAAAACACATAATTCTTCCCATTTTTAGAAGTCTGATAACCGGCAAAAGATTTGCTGTCCTTGATTGTTCCGCTTTTCATTTTGATGCCATTTTGAGTAGGGAAACCTTCATAAAAAGCATCGAACCAATTTTGTTTTTTAGCATATAAAAGAGCCTGAACCTGGGCTTTTGCAGAAACATAATTCTGGGGTGACAATCCGCTTCCATCCGCGAAATTGATCATCATCGGATTGATACCTTTTGATTTCCAAAAATCTTTGAGAAAATCAACACCCGTTTCAAAAGTTGGATTATTTCGTTTTTCTTTTGCCATTGTTTTGATCAGCGTTTCTCCATAAAGATTGATACTTTTTCTTAAAAACCAATAGACAATTTTGTCAAGAGTTGGCGATTTATATTCAAAAATCTGATTCTGGACCGGAGCTTTTAAAATTGATTTTCCGACAAGCTTTTCATTATAATAAGTTGTGGTTTTACCGGAAATTGAAATACCATTGTCTTCCAGCAGTTTTTTGATTTCGATAGCCAGCTGCATTGGTGGATTTGGGGTTGCGCCGGAAACTGTTGATACTTTTCCTGTGGGTAACATTCCATTGATCATTGCGGTTTCGGAATGTGGTGCAGTGAAGATCAGGCTCTGGTCAGAACTTCCACCCGTTTTCAGTTCATTGATCCAATTGACATTCTCCAAATCGTAAGAAAAGTTTTTGAACTGATTCCCATTAATATTAATATCAAACTGATTTTCTCTCCAGTTAACACCAAACGTTCCTGCACCATAATAATTCCCCAAATCGTTCCAAGGCCAACCACCAGGCGTACTTTGAAAATCAAAATAAGAATCATCAACAATCAGATTGCCTGATATTTTTTTGATTCCTGATTTCTTAATGGCTTCTAATAACTGCTGTTTGAAATTTTCCGGTTTATAGTTCTCATAACGCCAGGTTCCCAAAGTCGGATCACCATTGGAAGTGATGTAAAAATCGCCTTCAAGGTTTCCATTAGAAATCTTCCCGGAATATGAAGCGGTTGTCTTAAACTGATAATTCTTCCCCAACGTTTCCAAAGCCGCAGCCGAAGTAAAAATCTTTTGCGTGCTGGCTGTGGAAAGTCCTTTGTTCCCATTGTATTCATAAACCAAGTTCCCGTTCTCATCCGAAACATAGAAAGAAAGATTGGCCGACAAAGCGTTGGATGTCGACAACATTTCTTTAACAGACTTGTCCAGATTATCGGAAACTGATTGGGAAAAGTAAGTTTGTGAAACGAATAATGAAACTAAAAAGAAGGTCTTCATTATGCTTATTCTTTGATGATTTTTTCAGAAATGGTTTTTCCGTTTTCTAATTGGATCTTAATGATATAGATTCCTTTTGCTAATCCATTCACAGGGTATTTCTCAGATACAGAATATTCTTTTACAAGCTTACCATCCTGAGAGTATAGCTGTACATTATTTATTTTTTTATTATTAATAGAAAAATAGTCTTTAGTAGGATTTGGATAAATTTTAACAGATGAAAAAACAACATCGGAAGTGGCAAGCGAACCAGAACAGGAAATCTGAGTAGGTATATTCTTATTAACTGTTGTACCATCTCCCAATTGTCCTACAGAATTAATTCCCCAAGCCCAAAGAGAATGATCTGATTTTATCGCAAAGGAAATTTTGTAACCATTCTCAACACTTATCCAATCATTGTCTGTACCTATCCTTGTGGGAATATTTTTTGCATCGGTAGTACCATTACCCAATTCACCATAATTATTCTGACCCCATGACCAAAGAGAACCATCATTCTTAATTGCTAAAGTATATTGTTCTCCTGCAAAAATACTCTTCCAATCTTTATCTGAACCAATTTTAGTAGGAACAACCTTTCTTACAAATGTACCATCACCTAATTCCCCAGAGGAATTATCACCCCATCCCCAAAGAGAACCATCATTTTTGATTGCCATTGTATGCAAAAATCCTGTATAAACACTTTTCCAATCTGTATCTGAGCCAATCTGCAAAGGCAAATTTTTATCTTCCCTTGTTCCGTCGCCTAATTGACCGTCATCATTCTCCCCCCATCCCCAAAGAGAACCGTCATTTTTTATAGCCATCACATGATCTGACAAGCCTGGTGCAACTGTTTTCCAATCTGTATCTGAGCCAACTTGTTTGGGCGTATTTTGATCTATATTAGTACCATCACCTAATTGCCCACTATAATTCCCCCCCCAACTCCATAGTGTACCATCATTTTTAAGAGCTATTGTAGATGATCGTTGACTGTAATTGATTTTCCAATCTGTTGACATCCCAATACGTGTTGGAACATTTTTACTAACATCATCACTACCATCACCTAATTGCCCACTATAATTCCCCCCCCAACTCCATAGTGAACCATCATTTTTGAGAGCAGTAGTAAAAGAATCACCTGCAGAAACCCTCTTCCAATCTGTGTCGTTGCCTATTCTGGTTGGGATAGTTACATTAATGTTGTTATTAGTACCATTACCTTGTTGTCCAACACCATTACTTCCCCAACTCCATAATGAACCATCCATTTTAATCGCTTTCGTATGAATAATTCCAGAAGCAACTTCTTTCCAACATTGTGCACTAATTTGTACTGTGAGAAAAGATAATAATAACGTACTGACTATTTTTTTATTCATGATTTTCTATTGATCTTATATTTTTTTAATTATTAGGAGTTTCTCCACCTTCAGCAGGAGTTATTATTAGTAGATTATACTGTTTTATCAGGGCATTCAGCTGATTGATAACGGTGCAGTATGGTGACGGCGGTGTTTCTGCCAGCAAATGTAGTGCATTAATCCGATCTCTCAGTGCATAATATACGGTATTCGTCTCCTCTCTTTTGATTTTCAGATTTTCTGGTGTGGCGTTGCTGTAATCCTGAGTTCTATCCAGATAACGGGTACTGAACTCTGTGTTGATGCTTTTCAACTCATCTTTCCAAGCTTTCAAGCTAAGCGTATCAATGGCTTGGCTAAGCTCCGGTTTGTTTTCCCAATCATTCATTAGACTGTTGATAGTTGCAGTCTCCGCCTGATAATTGAGCCTAGCAATTCCCGAACCATACAGCTTGATGTTAGCGAGCAATGCATCCGCAGCTTGTTTCATATTCATATCATAACAGTAAGAGTAGCCTAATGCTACGTAATACATGCCATTAACAGCCGCATCCCTCCTATCATCCAAAATCAAAAGTTCCTGAGAAATAGGATTAGCCAGAACCTTTTTGAACAGGTTTTCCAGTTCATTGGTTTTGTCAGAAAGGTCTTTGTACTTGGTTATTATCTGCAAAACTTCAGGATTGTTTCTTAAAATAATTTCTAAAAAGTCTTTTTGGAATTGTAGATAGTTTGCATTTCGAAGATTGTGCAAGTCAATTGATTTGATCATTTTATATGTGTTTTTGAATTAGGGCTTAAAGATAACAATATTTAAGATTAAGAGAAAGTTTTTAAGTTTTCCAAAATTAATTAACATAAGCCAGAAAATCTGTTGCAGGGATGTGATAAGGCTTCTGCTTATGTGTAACGTATGTTGCAGGGGTACAACAGGTTTTCCGGGATAGCGGAAAGTTTGTCACAACAGCGTACTCCTCCTTCCGGAAAAGCGGATCATCTGCTGCAGCCGTGTTTTAAACTTCTCTCTTTAAGTATTATTCCAAACAGTTCTTATTAAAAGAATTAAACTTTGTTAAAAATAAACTAATCTTGATAATAACAATATTTAGGAAAAATTTTAATCCTAACTTTACTTAAAAATTAGAATTATGCCGAAGAAGAACCGCAAAAAAGAAGAGTTATATAATGTTATTACCCACGGTTTTGGAGCGATTCTATCTCTGGTGGCTTTGGTTCTGATGATTACTTATTCCGTTATTAGCGAAAATTCTATTGCAATTGCATCATCTTTGGTTTTTGGACTGAGTTTGATTATACTCTACTCTGCTTCTACCGTTTATCACGCTGTTTACAAACTGAAATGGAAAAAAATCTGCCAGAGAATCGACCATCTAAGCATCTATCTTCTCATCGCTGGAACATATACACCCATCGCATTACTCGGGCTGAAAGGCACTTGGGGATGGACGATGTTTGGTGTGATTTGGGGAATGGCTTTAATTGGTTTTATTTTCAAATTCTCTCCGCTTAGGAATAATGAAAAAATATCTCTTTCGCTTTATGCTTTGATGGGCTGGGCGGCCATTATCGCTATTAAACCAATGATAGAAAACCTTTCCACCGGTGCATTAACCTTTATCATATTGGGCGGGTTATGTTATACTTTTGGAATTTATTTTTATGCCAAAGACCGAAAACCATTTTACCATCCGATCTGGCATCTATTTGTTTTAGGTGGGAGCATCATGCATTTTTGTGCAGTTTTCTTTTTCATTTTGCCTTGAATCAATAAAAAAACCCTCTTAAACAAGAGGGTTAAATTATAATTTCTTTCAAAATTATTTTTTGATAAATTTCTGAGTAATAGGACCAGCTTCTGTATTGATTTTTAATACATAAGTTCCATTCTGTAAAGATTTAACATCAATTTTAGAATCTACAACAGCTGGAGAAGAAACAAGTTTACCTGCCATATCATAAACTTCAGCAGAATTAACTTTTTGGCTGAATGTCAGATAATCCGTTGTAGGGTTTGGATAGACAGAAACAGATTTTTTGTTTACATCTGATACTCCAAGGATGTTTCCTTCTACTTTGAAATCGTCAATCGCAAAACCAAATTGATCCTGAGATGTACATTGGATACCAATATAAACTTTTTGTCCTGCATAAGCATCCAGATCATAAGTATATTCATACCAAGTTGCATCATCCGGTGTAGTGATAACATTTGATATTGAAGCAAAATTAGCTACTGCTGTTCCAGTAGTGGAAACATATACTCTAAATCTTTCCAAACCATAATCTGCATCACAAGACTTAGCCCAGAAGCTTAATTTGTTTCCGTTTGCAGCAAGCTGAATCTGTGGAGAAATCAACCAGTCATTATTCCATGGAGAAGATGTAGCAGCAAAACATACCATTACCTTATCTCCAGTTCTAGCTGTCCAGTCAGAAGTTTCTGTAGGATCCAAAACTGGGTTTGTTGTTGTAGAATTGAAAACCTGAAAAGATTTTGCAACTCCTGAATTGGCAAACGTAACTCCCTGAAAACCGTAAGTTGTTTTCAAATCTACATCTCTAAGTGTCCAGCTTCCTACGTTAGCAATGGCAAAGTCTGTATAAGTTTCGAAACTATCTTCAAAGATTACAGACTGAGCGTTTACTGAATTAAAAGCCAGTGCTAATGCACCAGCAAAAAGTAATTTTTTGATCATAACTTAATTAAATATTTGTTTAACTATTCAAATATATAAAAATTTATTGTAGTCAAAATATTTTAACATTAATATTTTAGATTGTAAATTTGTAAAAATCAAAATTCAAAATTATGTCTAAAGCCATTTCTAAGGTTCCTGCCGTTATCAATGAACCTGTAAAAGCTTATATCCCCGGTTCTGACGAGGTAAAAAGCCTGATTGCCACTTATAAAAAAATGTGGAAAGAAAAAACAGAAATTCCAATGATCATCGGTGGAAAAGAAGTAAAAACAGACAAAAAAATAAAACTAAGCTCACCACAGGATCATCAGCACGACTTTGGCTTTTATTACGAAGGCGATATGTCTCACGTTGACCAAGCAATCGGATCGGCTCTTGCAGCAAAATCAAAATGGAATGCCCTGGGTTGGGAACACAGAGCTTCTATCTTTTTGAAAGCGGCTGAATTGATTGCCGGACCGTACAGAGATATCATCAATGCTGCAACAATGATCGGACAATCCAAAAATGTTCATCAGACAGAGATAGATGCTGCCTGTGAGTTCATAGACTTTTTACGTTTCAATGTAGAGTTTATGACAGAGATGTATGCAGAGCAGCCTGTTTCTGACAAAGGTATCTGGAACCGTGTAGAATACAGGCCGCTTGAAGGTTTTTGTTTTGCCGTGACACCTTTTAATTTTACAGCCATCTCCGGAAACCTGCCAACCTGTATGGCTCTTATGGGAAATGTTGTGGTTTGGAAACCGTCTGATAAGCAGGTTTATTCTGCGAAAGTGATTATGGACGTTTTGAAAGAGGCCGGACTTCCGGATGGTGTAATTAATATGATTTTCACAGACGGGAAAGAAACTGCTGAGAAAGTTTTGGCGCATCCGGACTTTGCAGGTCTTCATTTTACAGGTTCTACCAAAGTATTCCAAGGTATGTGGAAAATGATCGGCGACAATATCCATAACTACAAATCTTACCCTAGAATCGTTGGAGAAACCGGAGGAAAAGATTTTGTAATGGTTCATCCTTCTGCTAATGTTGAAGCAGTTGCAACAGGCTTGGTGAGAGGTGCATTCGAATATCAGGGACAAAAATGTTCTGCTGCTTCCAGAGCTTATATTCCTAAATCCCTTTGGAATGATGTAAAAGCTGTAATGGAAGCTCAGATCAAAACGATCAAAATCGGCTCTCCGGAAGATCCTTCTAATTTTGTAAATGCTGTCATTGATAAAAACTCTTTCGAAAAATGTAAAGGTTATATTGACAGAGCAAATGCTGCAAGTGATGCAAACGTAATCATCGGCGGAAAATACGACGATTCCAAAGGCTGGTTTGTTCATCCGACAGTTATCGAAACAATCAATCCATATTACGAAAGTATTGTTGAGGAGATCTTCGGTCCGATCTTAACGGTTTATATTTATGAAGATGAAAACTGGAACGAGACTCTGAAACTGGTCGATACTTCGACTCAATATTCTTTGACAGGTTCTATTTTTGCGCAGGACAGATACGCGATCGAAGAAGCTTACAAGGCTTTGGAAAATGCTTCAGGAAACTTCTATATCAATGACAAGCCAACCGGAGCAGTTGTTGGTCAGCAGCCTTTCGGAGGTTCCAGAGCGTCCGGGACTAATGACAAAGCGGGTTCTAAAATGAATCTTCTGCGTTGGGTTTCTGTAAGAAGCATCAAGGAAACTTTTGTGTCTCCAAAAGATTATAAATATCCATATTTAGGATAATTCCTGGATTTTAATGTCAATATGTCATTCCGAGAGAAGAAAATCATGATTGGTAAGATTCTTTCAGAATGACATTTTGTATTTTTAATAACCTCACATTAATTAAATATGAAAAAAGCTCTTATAATAGTTGATATGCAAAATGACTTCTGTGAAGGCGGCGCATTAGCCGTTCCGGAAGCTAACAGCATCATTCCTTACATCAATCTCCTGATGGAAGAAAACGAGTATGACCAAATCGTTTTAACCCAAGACTGGCATCCGGCAAATCATAAAAGTTTTGCTTCAAACAATGGAAAAAATGTTGGAGAAACCATTTCTTTAAACGGCGTTCCACAGTTTATGTGGCCGGATCATTGTGTTCAGGGAACTTTTGGAGCAGAATTCCATAAAGATCTGAACCGTGATAAAGTCACTCATATTATCCAAAAAGGAAAAAACTCCGAAATTGACAGCTACAGCGGTTTCCAGGATAACAATCATTTTATGAAAACCGGATTAGAAGATTTTCTGAAGTATCATGATATTCAGTTAGTAGAGATTGTGGGATTGGCTTTGGATTATTGTGTGAAATTCACTGCGATTGATGCTTTCAATGCCGGATTTATTACTTGTTTACATTTTAACGGAACAAAAGCTGTAAATGTAAAACCAGACAGTGCGAGAAACACAATTTATGATTTGGTTGAGAAAGGAATTACTATTTTAGCGTAAATCACACTTTACTTTTTTTTAAGTCTTCGATTCCGCTCAGACTGACATCGCTGAATTAACATTTAGTATCAGATTTGTCACACTGATTGGAGTCGAAGTGTTTTTATGACTTGCTTTATTGATTTCTAAACTTCCGTTTAAGCTTCGTTTTATGTCTGGAATAGTGCGTTTGATCTGAGATTTTATCTGTAGAGATCACACTGATATTTCCGTCCACTTCCAGAATAGCTAATTTTACGTCAGCCACTTTTTCGATACCGTGCTCGTGAACAGCCTCTTCCAATTCGTCTTCTGATATTTGGACTTTTCTCAAGATTTCCGGATACACTATTCCGTCCTTTACAAGAATATAAGGATGATCTTCAATCAGTTCTTTTATTTTTTGATTTTTAAAAATAAATTTCTTCACGACAAAATTCGCAACAAACAAGACCAAAGCAGCAACAATTCCGCCTTCCAGACTGCTGTTAGAGCCGACCATTGCGTTTTGGACCGCATTACTTATCAAAAGCAAAAGAATCACATCACCTGCATTGAGCTGTGACAATTGATTTTTGCCAAAAACACGCACGGCAATAACCATAAAAAAATAAACCGATAATGACCGGATAACGATATCTAGAATTGGATTCAACGACTAAAATATTTATAATTAAAGATAACTGTTTTTAGGATAATACGTCAATTGTATTTGCATATTTTTTGTATTGTAAAAGCTTTTTGAGAATAACACCATTTTTAAACTATATTTGAAATTAAAACTAGACCATGAAAAAACAACTTTTCATACTCGCTGTATCATTATGCCTTTTATCTTGTAAAAAAGAAGTCAAAAAAATTGCAACCATTGATAAACAGGAAATTACTATTGATACAATTTCTACCAAAAAGAAAAATCTTTCCAATTTTCATGTCTTCGATTTATATTCTATGGAAAATACCGGCAAGTACGATATATTTGTTTCTATGTCTGATATTTACAATGATTCTTTAGCTATTCCGAACGACATTATTGAAAATCAAAAAACCAAGACTTTTGCGGAGTTAAAACATTTTGAACTAACAGGAATTTATAGAGAAAAATTACTAAAAGGAACTTCTCTTTCGGAAACTGACACATTATTTTTTTACAATTACAGGGATGCCAAATTGCAAAAATTCCCGGTTCATGAGTTGAAATCAGTTGCCAATCTTGATCTTTATACCAGTGAAGGTGAAGAAATTTCTCATTACAATTATATGGTTGGTTTCGAACTTAATCAACCTGAAATTTCTCAGGAAGTAGCGATGGATAAAACTAATTATTCTTTAGCCACTTTTGGAAAAAGCAATCCATTTTCCGGTGAAAAAGTTGTTCCGGTACATTGGCAGAAAACAAGTCATGAGAAATTTCCTTTGGCATTGAAAAATGAAAAGAATTTAGAAAATACTTACCAAGCAAAATTTGAAAACCTTATCTATTATATTCAGGATTACAAAGGCGAATACGGCATTTCTAAAAGGCTATTAGCTGTAGTTAAAAACAACAAAGTTATTTTCGCAAAGACATATAAAACAGGAGAAGGCGCAGAATTCAACCCTTTGAACTTTATCAATAACAATGAATATAACGATTGGCAATGGACGGGAAAATTATTCAAAAATAAACCACCTGTTATTTTTGGTTTTGTATCAGAATCATTTGGCTGCCCATCCATAACTTTTTTAGACCATTCATATCCCGAGTTTTATATAGATTGTGACAATAGACATTAGAAATATTCTAACACTGACTATGATGAAAAAACCAGTTTTAATTATATCTGCACTTATAATAATTTTTAGTTGCAACAAGAAAGAGAAAATTCCTCAAGAAAAGGCAACAGTTCCCAAAACAGAAACATTGGAAAATAAATCTGATGAGCCCGATGAAGACCCGGCTTATGCCTTTCCGAAAACCGGAAAGAAAGCGGAAGATTTCATCACCAAACCTGATATTTTCGAAATACAATATCAAGCAGATGGCGATTTGAATGGCGATAAATTAGATGATATTGTCATTGTAAGAAAAGACAAGAAAAATAAAACGGCACTTCGCCCTGTGCTGGTACTTCTACAAAATCAAGATAAAACTTATCGGTTGGATAAAATCTCGCATCTTGCAATGCCTGCAGAATATAACGACAGTGATTTCAAATTTTATGACACAGAAGATGTTTCTATTGACAAGGGTATTTTGAGCATTCAACTTTATGGGATTGGTCCAAGTGGTAATCTTTTCAGTCATTACAAATATTTCGGTAAAGATTTGCTTTTAACCAATATCGAAACTTTCAATATGGGTGCCGGAAGCCATCAATCTCTTGATTATGATGTGATGAAAGGAGAACTATTTCAGGAGCTTATCAATACAATAGAAGAAGAAATGCCTTCCACAAAAAAAACGTTTCATTTGAAACCACAGAAAATCAAATTTGAAAATGCGTCTCCAGATGCTGTAATTAAGGATACTTATAAAGTAACCGATGCGGAAAATCAAAATTGAATAACTTTAAAAACGAATGTTGATTATCTTTGATTCAAATATTAAAGTAATTATGGTAAAGAAATTTTTTTTAGCATTCAGCATTTTTGTTGTGTCGATATTATTTGCACAAAAAAATAACGATCAACAATCGGTTGCCGAAGTGTCAGAAAAACTCAGATTAGCAATGATCAGTGGTGATAAAGCTGTTTTAGAATCATTGATTCTTCCGGAACTGACTTACGGCCATTCCGGTGGTCACATTGATGATGCTAAAGAATTTGTAGAAAAACTGGTCAGCAAAAAATCAAATTTCCTGACTATTGAAAATACCAATCAAAATATTCAAATCGTAGATAAAACTGCAATTGTCCGAAATCATTTGTTTGCCAAAACTGCAGATCTCGGAAAGGAACCTGGAGAAGTGAGTCTAGATATTCTATACGTTTGGCAGAAAACTAAAAATGGTTGGAAGTTGTTGGCTCGGCAGGCTGTGAAGGTGGAAAAAAAGAAATAAAAAGCTATTGATTATAAAAATGAAAATCCGCCTCACAGCGGATTTTCTAATTTCTATTTTCTTCTCTTCAATTCTTTTTGTATCAATCCTAATTCCCTTCCGGTTTGCCCGGCAACAGAGGTATTTTCCTGTGCACGTCTTGTAAGATAAGGAACAACATCTTTTACAGGTCCATATGGAAGATACTTAGCAACATTATAATGTTTGTCGGCAAGATAATAAGTAATATTATCACTCATTCCATAAAGCTGCCCGAAATAAATATGCGGATTATCGTGTTCCAACCCTTTAGTTTTCATTTTATCCATCACCAGCTCGGTTGACTTCTCATTATGCGTCCCGAAAAATGCTGAAACTTTATCCAGATGCGCCATTACAAAATTGATTCCGGCATTATAATTATCATCCGTTGCCTGTTTGGTTGGCTGGATCGGATCCGGATAATTTTGCTCTTCGGCTCTTTTTCTTTCCTTCTCCATATATGCACCGCGAACAATCTTATAACCAATGAAATAACCTTTTTCTCTGGCTCTTTCCAGATGAGCGTTCATATATTCCAGACGACCGGTTCTGTACATTTGGATTGTGTTCCAGACAATGGCTTTTTCCTTATTGTATTTCTCCATCATTTCTTCGCAAAGTTGATCAGCCGCATCCTGCATCCAGGTTTCTTCCGCATCTACCATTACTTTTTTATCGCTTTCGAAACAAAGTTGACAAACTTCATCAAAACGCTGAACTACTCTATTCCATTCTTCTTTCTGGCTTGTTGTCAATTCTTTCCCTTTTCCAACTTCTTCATAAATGTCAATTCTCCCAAAAGCTGTTGGCTTGAAAACAATAAACGGAATCGCTGGATTTCCTACAGAAAATCTGACAATATCTTTAATCTCTTTACAAACCGCATCAAAAACCTCTTCCTCTTCTTTACCTTCAATCGAATAATCGAAAATACTTCCAACGCCACGTTTGAACATCTGCTTCACAACCTTCATACTTTCTTCACGGGTTTCGCCACCGCAAAACTGTTCGAATAAAGTCTGCTTCACAATCCCATCCACAAACGGAAAATTGTTCTTAACGGTAAAATTGAGAAGAGAAACACCAATATTGGTCAATGCAGGCTGTTCAATCGCTTTGAACATCCAGTAGGCTTTTTTGAGCTGAGCATCCGTTTTATCGGCAAATGCGAGCTTTGTATCATTGAAAATACTCATATCCAGAATTTGGTCTCAAATGTAAATATTATTTCGATTTTTGAATGACTTTTGAAGCTAAATTTTATCAGAAATATAAAATTAATTAAACAAAAAATCGATACTTCATCATAATCAGAAATCCACCGAATGAATGATAATTTTTACAGTTGATTTTTATTAATTATCAAACAAACCCTTTCAGAGTTTGAAACTCTGAAAGGATTTAAATTTATATTTCAAGACTTCGACTACTCTCAACTCGACACTCATATAGAATAAAAAACTTTGTATTCTTTGTGTTAAAATCTTTGTGATTTTGTGGTTAAGCTTAATCAATGCAAAAAATGTCTCATTCCCGTGAACAACATCGGAATCTTGTGCTCATTCGCTGCTTCGATAGAATCATTATCTTTCATACTTCCGCCAGGCTGAATAATCGCTTTGATATCTTCCTGAGCACAGAAATCCACTACATCTCTGAACGGGAAAAACGCATCCGAAGCCAGAACCAATTCGCCATCGAATTTCTTTTTTGCTCTTTCAATGGCCTGTTGTGTTGCCCAGATTCTGTTCACTTGTCCGCCACCAATTCCGATTGCCTGAACACCGTTTGAGACCACAATTGCATTGGATTTCACATATTTAACAACTCTTTGAGAAAACAATAAGGCTTTTCTTTGTTCTTCTGTAGGAACTGTTTCCGTCATTAATTTGATATCGTCTGAAAATTGATCATCAGCATTCTGAACAAGCATTCCGCCATCGATTTTTACCCAAACCTGTTTATCGGTAACTGAATTTTTGATTTTGATGATTCTAAGGTTTTTCTTTTTTCTAAGAATTTCCAAAGCTTCATCATCAAAGTCAGTCGCCATTACAATCTCAAGGAAGGTTTTGTTTAATTCCTCTGCTGTTGCAGCGTCTACTTTATAATTCATTCCAATGATGCCACCAAAAATAGAAATCGGGTCACATTCAAAAGTTTTTGTGTAAGTTTCCAAAGCTGAAGTTCCAACCGCAACACCGCAAGGTGTAGAATGTTTAACGGCACAACAAGCCATTTCTTCTTTGAACTCGTTAACGACTTTCCAGCACAAATCCATATCACGAAGATTATTGAAAGATAATTCTTTACCGCCCAAAATCTCAAAATCTTTCATTGCACCATTTTCGAAAGTCGAAGTATAATAAGCTGCAGACTGATGAGGATTCTCACCATATCTAAGGTCAGAAACCTTTTTGTAAGAAGCATTCAAATAAGTAGGATATTCTTCATCCAAAAGCATACTGGAAATCGCTGCATCATAAGCAGAAGTCAGGTTGAATACTTTTCCGGCCAGTTTTTTTCTGGTTTCGATGACTGAATCACCGTTTTCTGACATTTCATTTTGAACAATTTCGTAGTCATTAACATCTGTCAAAACTGTTACTGAATTGAAATTCTTAGCTGCAGAACGCAACATAGAAGGTCCGCCAATATCGATGAATTCTACCTTTTCGTCAAGTGAAATATTCTTATTAACGTTTTCAAAAAACGGATAAAGATTTACAATAACCATATCAATCAGTCCAATTTCGTACTCCTGAACTGTTTTCATATGCTCCTCATTGGAACGAACTGCCAGTAATCCACCGTGAACTTTTGGATGAAGCGTTTTCACTCTTCCGTCCAGCATCTCTGGAAAATCGGTCACTTCATCAATCTGGATTGGATTAAGTCCAGCGTCTTTCAAATGTTTGAAAGTACCGCCTGTGGAAATCAGTTCGTAATTGTTAGCTTCCAAAAATCTGGCAAAATCTACCAAACCGCTTTTATCAGAAACACTGATCAATGCTCTTTTTTTACTCATTCTTTCTTTCAATTTTACTTTTTACAGCTTTATTCAAACTGTGATTTACCGGTTCTTTCACCTCCGGATTTTTATTATTAGATTGCTCCAACGAGCTGTTAGATTCATTTTTAGTAATTAAAGTTAATTTGAATTAAAATTCATAAACTACTATATCAAAATATTTTATGAATTAGAATATAATTTTTACTTCAATTAAATAAAGTCTATTTATTAAGAACCAAATCAATGGCTCTTGGAAAAATATCATATTCAATCTGATGAACTTTTTGAGCTAATGTTTCTGCTGTATCATGCTCATCAATATCAAATTTTCCTTGCAGAATAACTTTGCCTTCATCAATTCCCGAAGTCACAAAATGAACGGTTGCACCACTTTCTTTTTCGCCAGCTTCAATCACAGCATTGTGAACATGATGGCCCCACATTCCTTTTCCACCAAATTTGGGCAACAACGCCGGATGAATATTAATAATCTTTCCGCTCCATTTTTCGCAGAATTCTGGTTTTAAAATCGATAGAAAACCTGCCAGAACAATCAAATCTGTATTTTCGGGAATTGCTTTTTCTAAATTCTCAGAAAAGTCCTTTCCTCGTTTGATTAATTGATTCGGAACGTTATGTTTTTCTGCTCTTTCCAATCCGAAACATTCTCTGTCAGCAATGACTTGATTGATTTTCGCATTCCGAATTTTACCATTGTCAATGCAGTCAATAATTCTTTGCAAATTGGTTCCTGAACCTGAAATTAAAATAGTGATATTCTTCATAATCTAACCACAAAGACACAAAAGGATTCACAAGGCTCGCAAATTTGTGCTCTTTGTGCAAAGGCTTTGTGACTTTGTGTTTAATACAATTTAATTTTCTCAGAATCTTCTGTTATTTCCCCAATTTCGTAAGCATCTTCCAAAAGGTCAAGAATTTTTTCAGAATGTTCGGCATCGGTTACCAAAACCATACCCACACCCATATTGAAAGTCCCGAACATCTCTTCTCTTGTGATATTGCCACGTTTTTCCAATTCCTGCATGATAGTTGGAATTTTAATTTTTGAAGCATCAATGCTTGCACATAAACCGTTTGGAATAATTCTCGGAACGTTCTCATACAATCCGCCACCTGTAATGTGCGCAATCCCGTAAAGTGGCGCTTCTTCCAAAACTTTGTGAATGTCTTTGTAATATAATCGTGTAGGAACAAGTAATGTCTCATACAAAGGTTTCCCTTCGAATTCTTCTTCGAAATCGGAGAAAATCTTTCTTACCAAAGAAAATCCGTTGGAATGAAATCCAGAACTTGGAATCGCAATGATTTTGGAACCTTTTCTGATTTTGGAACCGTCTATAATCTGGTCCTTTTCAACAATACCTACGCAAAATCCAGCCACATCGTAATCGCCCGGCTGATACATCCCCGGCATTTCAGCAGTTTCTCCGCCAATCAAAGCACAATTATTATCCTTGCATGCATTGACCATCCCCAGAACAATTTCTGCGGCAATGTCAGAATCCAGCTTTCCGCAAGCCAGATAATCCAGAAAAAACAATGGTTTTGCGCCGTGGCAAAGGATATCATTCGCACACATTGCGAAACAGTCAACTCCGATAGAATCGTATTTTTTGGAATCAAGAGCGACTTTTAGTTTGGTTCCAACACCATCTGTTCCGGAAACCAGAACCGGATTCTTGTAACCTGCGATTTCGTAAAACGCACCAAAGCTTCCAAGATTGTTAAGAACATTTTTGTTGTGGGTCTCAGCAACGGCAGATTTGATTTTATCAACAGTCTTGTAACCTTCTTCTTTATCTACACCGGCTGATTTATAGGTATTGCTCATTTTACTTTTAGAATTGCGATTCTTTCGATTCTTTCAGGTTTTGACACCCGAAAGAATCTTGGAATTCATTAGATTTATTTCAAACTTACTTTTTCAATTTTGGACAATAAAAAAGCCGACAATCTTAGAGATTATCGGCCGTTATTCTTGTTGACAAGTTCAGAGGCGCTTGTGTAATTCTTTTGACAAGAATTAGGTTGCGGCTGGAAATGAACTTGTATGATTTTCATTTTCTTTCTTTGATGACAAAGTTAAGCAATCTTAACATTAATATCCAAAATCTTATCCAAAAAAGTTTTTAACAGCAGATAATTTCTCCTGAAACTCAGCATTCTTTTCTTCATCTATAATACCTTTTTCTGAATCAAACGTCTCTTTAAACTTAGGGAGATAGAAACTTTGAAGGATATTAGCGCCACTGGATTTAGATCTTTGCTCAAAAGCAGCCACCACATGTCTTCCACCGCCAGGACCTGTTGCTGTTGCCAAAAGAAATACCGGTTTTTCTCCAAAATGTTTTCTGTCTTTGATTCTGGAAACCCAGTCGAATATATTTTTAAAAGCAACTGTATAAGAGCTGTTATGTTCTGCTAAAGCGATAATCAACAAATCGGATGAATCTATTTTCTCTGCAAATCTCAATGCCAAAGTCGGGATTCCATCGTGCTTTTCCCTGTCCACGCTAAACATTGGCATCTCGTAATCGTTCAAGTCCAGAACTTCTACTTCTGCACCTGTGAATTGTTTTGCTGCGTATTCTGCTAATTGCTTATTAATGGATTCTCGGGAATTACTTCCTGCAAATGCTACTATTTTCATTATATTCAAAAATTAAAGTCCCAAATTTAGGGACTTTAGAAATTAAAAAGATTGATGCAGGATATTATTTTTCGATTTTTAAAATATCCAGAATAGTTCCGTACAAAACTTCTGCTCCTAAAGCCAAATCTTCTGGCGAAGAATACTCCAATGGATTGTGACTAATGCCATCTTTGCAGCGGACAAAAATCATCCCGTAATCGCAGGCATAAGAAATTGCCATTGCGTCGTGAAAAGGACCGCTCATTAGTTCCGGTGTATCTTGTAAGCCGATTTTTTCACAATTATTCCGGATGATATCTTTAATCCAATCCGCACAATATCGCGGTTCTGATTTCCAGTCTTCGGATATTTCATAAGATAATCCATGTTTTTTGGAAATCTCATCAATTTTATCTAATAATTGTTTTTCGTAACGGTTTCTTCTTACCAGATCGATGTCTCTCAAATCCAACGTAAATTCTACTTCTTCCGGAATAATATTTCTGGAAGCAGGAAAAACCTTGATTGTTCCGCATGTTCCAACTGTCGGATTTCCCGGGACTTGATTGGCAATTTCGTTAAGGGTAATAATGATTTCCGAAGCGCCAACCAAAGCATCTTTTCTCATTGGCATCGGAACAGAACCGGCGTGACCAGCCATTCCTTTCAGTTTTACGGTCAGCCAAATCGGACCGGAAATACCCGAAACCACAGCAATCGGTTTTTCCTGAATATCCAAAACAGGACCTTGCTCAATGTGAAGTTCAAGGTAGCAATAGATGCTTCCGGCTCTATATTCCGATTCTTTGAATTTTGTTATGTCACAGCCAAATTCTTTCAGAGCCTGTTCTCTTGTGATTCCGTTGGCGTCTGTTCTCTGTAATTCGCCTTCTTCAAGTCTTCCTAGAATTCCTCGCGAGCCAAATAAACCTTTGTTAAAGCGCCAGCCTTCTTCATCTGCAAAAGAAATGATTTCTAAAGTTCTTTCGGATTTCAATCCCTTCTCTTGCAGTGTAATAGCCGCTTCAATCGCACAAAGAACGCCGGCAACACCGTCATATCTTCCGCCATAAGGCTGAGAATCGAGATGTGAACCAACCATCAGAACCGGCAAATCAGGATTAGTTCCTTCTAACCTTCCGATGAGATTCCCAAAGTTGTCAATTCTGGTTGTCATTCCAGCAAATTTCATCCACGATGAAGCGAGTTCAAATGCTTTTTTTTCGTCAGGAGAATGCGCAGGTCTATTGGTTCCTGTTTCACCGATTTTCCCGATTTTGGACATTTCGGTGAAGAAGTTTTCGAGGCGTAAATGATTAATATTCATAAATAAATTCTAAATTAATGATATTAAATTTAAAGCATCCGTCATATTTAGAGTATTATAATCAGCCTTAATCATTGTAGTTGATTTGTAGTAAATATTATTTGGGAATGTGCTTATTAGCTTTATAGGATTCTTAAATTTATTATTACAAGCACATACAAAAGTGTCTATACCTAAAGAATTATATTTATTAATTTTCTCAATAGTAGCTTTAGAATAATCTCCCATAGAGAAAAGAGCAACTTTTCTTCCTAATGGAAAATTTAATATATCTTCAAAATCCCTCTTACCAAAAGCTGTTTTACCTGTACTGGTAACTCCTGCTATTTTTAATAATTCATCATATAAAATATTAAAAGTATGGGTTTTTCCAACGCTATTATCTCCAAATAGTGCAATTATATTCATCTTAATAAATCCTAATTAATGATCATTCAGCGGTAAACCCTGTTCCTGGAACTGAACCCAGTTGAGATAGTCCGGAGCAACACGTTTTTCTTCCATTGTAATGCAGTTGTCTACCGGGCAAACCAGCTTACAAAGATTGCAGCCAACACATTCCGGTTCGTTGATGGTGTAAGTATTATAAGGCATTCCGTCACCTTTGAAAATGGCCTGATGCGATGTGTCTTCGCAGGCAATGTGACATAATCCGCAATGGATACATTTGTCCTGATTGATATTAGCAACAATGTGAAAATTGAGGTCAAGTTTTTCCCATTCGGTCATTGTAGGAACTGATTTGCCTACGAAATCTGTGATTTTCTCAAAACCTTTTTCGTCCATCCAGTTATTGAGACCCTCACATAAATCTTCCACAATTCTGAATCCATATTTCATCGCAGCTGTACACACCTGAACAGAAGAAGAACCCAACAACATAAATTCTACCGCATCCTGCCAGGTTGAAACGCCTCCAATTCCTGAAATCGGAACTTGGGAAGTAACAGGATCTTTCGAAATGGTTGTCAGCATTTTAAGCGCAATCGGTTTAACTGCCGGTCCGCAATAGCCACCAAAAACAGATTGTCCGCCAACATTCGGATTCGGAACAAACGTATCCAAATCGATTCCTGTAACAGATTGGATGGTATTGATCAAAGATAATGCATTGGTTCCGGCATTGACTGCCGCTCTTCCTGTCGGAACCACGGAATGAACATTAGGCGTCAGTTTTGTAATGACCGGCAATGTGGCGACCTCCATTACCCATTCCACAATCATTCCTGCAATTTCCGGGTCTTGCCCGACAGCTGCACCCATTCCGCGCTCGGTCATCCCGTGAGGACAACCAAAATTGAGCTCGAAGCCGTGAGCGCCTGTCTGTTCACAGCGTTTTACCATTTCGTGCCACGCTTCTCTTGTGTTATCTGCCATTAACGAAATAATCATCGCTCTGTCCGGAAATTCCCTTACCACTTCTTCGATTTCCCTGAGATTGATATCCAAAGGTCTGTCAGAAATTAACTCAATATTATTAAAACCTGCAACACGCTGTCCATTGAAATTGATTGCAGAATAACGGGAAGAAACGTTCTTTATCTGGGAACCCAATGTTTTCCAAACAACGCCGCCCCAGCCTGCTTCAAACGCACGCATTACATTTACTTTTTTATCTGTAGGCGGTGCTGAAGCCAGCCAAAAAGGATTAGGAGATTTTATACCTAAAAAGTCACAAGAAATATCAGCCATTGATTTAATTTTAAATTTTAAATTGTGAATTAATTAATTCATCATGTATTCTAAAATGGAACGTGCTGCCAATTTTCCATCCTGAGCAGCGTTCACAACTTCTTTTCCGCCATTGATGCAGTCTCCGCCAGCAAAGACACCTTTCCAGTTGGTTTCATAAGCGGAATTAACGGAAACTTTCCCATAAGAATTCTGTAATTCGTAACTGGAAATTAATCCTTCGAATGGTGTTTGCCCGGCTGCCTTGATGATCATATCGCATTCGATCTCAAAGGTTTCGCCGGTTTCCACAGGACTTCTCCTTCCGGAAGCATCAGCATCACCTAATTTCATCCTGCTGCAAACCAAAGATTTTACATTTCCGTTATCAGCATAAACTTCTTTCGGTGCTGCAAGATATTCCATATTACAACCGTCCAGTTTGGCAATATCTAATTCTACATCGGTGCAAGGTTTTTCGTTTTCGGTTCTTCTGTAAACAATCGTCACATCTTTTGCACCCAATCTTCTTGCCTGAGTTGCCGCATCTATCGCTGTCATTCCCAAACCAATCACAACAACTTTATCACCAACAGGAACAGTTGAAAAATCATTGGTTCTAAGATTATAGATATAAGAAATCGCATCTTCAACACCTTCAGAATCTTCCCCGGAAATATCTAGTCTTCTCGCAACTCCGACACCGATACCAAGGAAAACTGCATCAAAATTGTCCTGCAATTCTTTCAAATGAATATCCTTTCCTAATTCCTGGTTGTATCTGATATCGATTCCGCCAATGGATGTGATATATTTCACTTCGTCTTCGCAGAATTCCGGTGTCACTTTGTAGGCTGCGATTCCGTAAGTCATAAGACCACCGCCTTTTGATTCTTTCTCGAAAATGGTAACATCAACACCTTCCTTCGCCAAATAGAAAGCACAAGCCAATCCTGCAGGACCAGCTCCTACAACCGCTACTTTTTTTCCAAGAGAAGGTTTTCTCTCGAACAATTGCCAGTTGTTATACATTGCTTTTTCAGTAGAATATCTCTGTAGACGTGCTATCTGAATCGGTTCTTCGTGAAGAAGGTTATAAACACAAGAGCCTTCACATAATTTCTCCACAGGACAAACTTTGGAACAGCTTGCTCCCATAATATTATCTGTAAAAATAGTACGAGCCGAGCCTTTCACATTATCTGTCGCTATCTGCTTTATAAACTTTGGAATGTTAATATGCGTCGGACACATCTTTATACAAGGTGCGTCATAGCACATTATGCAACGATTGGCTTCTATTATAGCTCCTTCGCGATTATCAAACGGTGGGTGAATGTCTGCAAAATTTTCCTGATATTGTTCAGTAGTTAAGCGTCTGTTTGCTATCATAATTTTCTTAGTTGTCAGTTGTTGTTTTTTTAATAACTAATGTTTAATTGATTATCAAATCGTTATTTTATCTACAAAGTGCAGCCCGGCTTGAACGGACTCTTCGAGAGCCTAAGAGTGACAAAGCGGGAGTCGAAGACGGATATAGCTGCCATAAAATTTATAATTGAGTTAAGTCATCGTAAGTCTCTGGTCTTCTGTCCCTGTAAAACTGCCATTTGGAGCGCACCTGGTCTATCAGATCCAAATCGAATTCTGCAATGAGAAGCTCATCGTTGTCTTCGGATGCTGTTGCGAAGATTTCACCCAAAGGATTGACGAAATAAGAAGTTCCGTAGAATTTCCCGAGATTCCAGGGTTTTTCTGTCCCAACACGGTTGATGCAGCCCATAAAATAACCATTGGCTACAGCGTGAGCCGGCTGCTCCAGCTTCCAAAGGTATTGTGATTGTCCGACTGTTGTTGCAGAAGGATTGTAAACGATTTCTGCTCCGTTGACTCCCAAAGCTCTTGCGCCTTCCGGAAAATGTCTGTCGTAACAGATATAAACCCCGACTTTAGCATATCTTGTCTGGAAAACAGGATAGCCCATATTTCCGGGTTTGAAGAAGTATTTTTCCCAGAATCCACCCGTTTGCGGAATGTGATTTTTGCGATATTTCCCGAGATATTTCCCGTCTGCATCTATGACTGCCGCTGTGTTGTAAAGAATTCCAGCACCATCTTTTTCATAAACCGGAACGATGATGACCATTTGGTATTTTCTGGCATATTCCGACATCAAATCCGTTGTAGGACCGGGAACCATTTCTGCCGACTCATACCATTTCGAATCCTGACCAGGACAAAAATAAGGTGTGTTGAAAATCTCCTGAAAGCATAAAATCTGCACGCCTTTTTCACCAGCTTCGTCGATATAAGGCAGATGTTTTTCCAACATGGCCTGTTTTATTTCTTCAATGGTTCCTTCACCTTCTGTTTTTGCCAGAGACATCTGGATTAATCCTGATTTTATGATTCGAGACATAGTTTTCAGTTATAAGTTATGAATTATTAGTTTTTATATTTTGTCTGAAACTTTGCTTCTTTTAATGAATTGACCATAGCCTTTTGGAATAAGGCATTCATTATTATCAATAGCAACTTTTCCACGCAGTAAGACTGTTTTTACTTTCCCGGTCACTTCCCAGCCTTCGTAACCGCTGTAATCCACATTCATATGATGGGTTTTTGCAGAAATCGTATGCTTTTCATTCGGGTCGAAAATGACTAAATCAGCATCAGAGCCAATAGAAATCGTTCCTTTTTTAGGATACATCCCGAAAATCTTTGCAGGATTGGTACAAGCTACTTCCACAAATTTACTTAATGTGATTCTGCCTTTATCGACACCTTCAGAATACAAAAGCTCCATCCGGTTTTCTACGGCCGGATGACCATTTGGGATTTTGGAAAAATCATCAATTCCCATTAGTTTCTGTTCCCAAAAAAACGGACAATGATCTGTTGCCACGACATTGACCAATCCTTGGTTAATTCCTGCCCAAAGCGTTTCCTGGTCTTTTTTCTCTCGTAATGGTGGCGACATTACCCATTTTGCACCTTCAAAATCCTGCTCATACAAACTTGCATCAAGAATCAAATACTGGATACAGGTTTCCACGAAAACGTGCTGATTTCTTCTGGTTGCATTTCTCACCGCATTAAGAGCACCTTCACAGGTCAGATGAACAATATAGCCGGGACAACCTGTGAAATTCGTCATATCCACAAAACGTTCACTGGCTTCTGCTTCGGTTACTTCCGGTTGTGACAAATAATGGTAAATCGGTGCCCGATTCCCTTCATTTCTATTTTTCTGAACCAGATAATCAATCATATCACCATTGGTTGCATGAACATTGATAAGTCCGCCGTGTTGTTTTACTTCTTCCATCAAGCCAACCATCTGACGATCATCAACCATCAATGCACCTTTGTAAGCCATAAAGGTTTTGAAAGAAGTAATACCTTCCTCTTCAATCATTTCACGGATTTCCGGTTTTGTATTCTCATTATAATCGGTAACAGCCATATGAAAACTGTAATCGCCAACAGCATTTCCGTCGCTTCTTCCCTTCCATTCTTCCAAAGCAGAACGAAGTGATTTTCCCTGAGTCTGCAAAATAAAATCGATAACCATAGTCGTTCCGCCAAATAACGCAGCACGGGTTCCGGTTTCATAAGAATCGCTGGAAAAAGTTCCCATAAACGGCATATCCAAATGAACATGCGGATCTATTCCTCCAGGAAAAATCAATTTTTCGGAAGCTTCAATGACTTCATCCGCTTCATAATTCAAATTCTTTCCGATGGCCGAAATCGTTTCACCTTCGATAAAAATATCGCCAATGAAATTTTCTGAAGCTGTGACTATATTTCCGTTTTTGATTAAAATACTCATACGTAATTATAAATGATGAATGATAAATTATTAATGATGCTTTTTTGGTTCTTTAATTTTGTTTTTCATTAAGATGAAATAAACCAATCCGCTGATGAAGAATCCGACAAACCAACCATAGTGATAAAGGTTTGTCAGCCATTCCGGAACCAAATCTGCAGAAATTAATTTAACAGTAACTAAAAATCCAGGAATATTAAGGAGAATTCCAAGAATCAGTGCCATAATGGCTTTGGAATTGAATCCGTTTTTGTAAGAATAAGTTTTTCCTTCCTGATATAATTCTTCAAGAATCAACTTTTGCTTTCGGACAAAAAAGTAGTCTGAAATCATAATGCCGCCAATCGGTCCAAGCAAACTTGAGTAACCGACCAACCAGGTAAAAATATACCCGGAAGGATCTGCAATCAGCTTCCAGGGACATATTAATATCCCAATAATACCCGTGATATAACCACCCGTTCTGAAAGTAATTTTAGTTGGATTGAGATTGGCAAAATCATTGGCAGGACTTACAATATTCGCTGCAATATTAGTTGCTAAAGTAGAAATGGCGATTGCTAACATCGCTAAAGTCACCAGGATTTTATTTTCAAATTTTCCCGCAAGAATTACCGGGTCCCAAATTGTGGTTCCATATATAATCGTAGTCGCTGAAGTCACTACCACGCCAATGAATGAGAAAACTGCCATAGACGGAGGCAAACCAATCATTTGTCCATTGATTTGAGCCTTCTGGGAAGTAGCATATCTTGTAAAATCTGGGATATTTAATGATAATGTTGCCCAGAATCCAACCATTCCCGTCAGAGCAGGAAAAAAAAACTTCCAGAATTCTGAAGATGTTTGAAACTTAGAGGGTTGATCTAGTATTCTGCCCAGACCATCTGTTGAGTATATTGCCCAAAATAAAAGAGCAAAAGCTGCAGCCGGAAGGAATACTGCTTTAAAAACCAATAATTTACGAATGCTGTCTACTCCAAAATAAACCACAATCATATTGATTGCCAGAAAAATCAGAAAGCAGACCATTTCCAAGGCAGGAGGGAAAAATCCCGTGACCATTGGCTCCGAAAGTGAAGGCATCCAGACTCTCAAAATCTGATAAAATGAAGCCCCACCAATCCACGTCTGAATCCCAAACCATCCACATGCGACAATTGCTCTTAATAATGCAGGAATATTGGCGCCCGAGGTTCCAAAACTGGCTCTTGCAAATACAGGAAAAGGAATTCCGTATTTTGTCCCGGCGTGACCGTTAAGAATCATCGGAATCAACACAATAAGATTTCCTAAAAATATGGTCACTACCGATTGCCACCAGTTCATCCCACCTTCTATCAGAGAACTTGCCAGCATATAAGTTGGGATACACATTGACATACTGATCCATAATGAAGCATAATTCCATGTTCCCCAGGTTCTTTTGTTTGGAGAAACAGGAGCCAAATCTTCATTATAAAGTTTTGGATCAAAAACACGATCAGTATTGATATCCGGCATTATTTAATAAAATAGTGTTAGTATGTAGCTTCGTCAGCAATCTTAAGAGCTTCTGAAATAATTGCCAGCCCTTTGTCGATTTCTTCTTTTGTAATAATCAATGGTGGTGCAATAAAAATATAACCCCATCTTACGAAAGTATACATTCCCAGTTCTTTGATTTTAGCAGCAACCTTATTCATTACCATCATTTCATCCGGTTTTGCATTGAAAGGCGCCATTGGTTCTTTGGTTTGCCTGTTTTTCACCAGCTCAAGACAGCCAAGCAGTCCTGTATTCCTAAAATCACCGATTGAAGGATGAATCTTTTTCATTTCTTCAATTCGGGACTCCAGATATTTTCCCATTTCTGCGGCTCTTTCGATAAGATGATCTTCTTCATATATCCTGATCACTTCCATAGCGGCAGCACACGAAACAGCGTGAGCGGAATAGGTCAGCCCTAATGGCAGTACTGCGTCATCATATTTAGAGGCGATCTTTTCTGAAACCATTACACATCCCAATGGAAGATAGCCGCAAGTAAGACCTTTGGCCATAACAATCATATCCGGAATAATATCATGATTCTGAAATCCGAACCATTTCCCAGTTCTTCCGAAACCTGACATTACTTCATCCATGATCAATAATATACCATGCTTATTACAGATTTCTCTCACTTTTTTCAGATAACCTTTGGGATACTGCAAGCAGCCGGAAGTTCCGGATTCGCCTTCCAGAAGAATAGCAGCAATAGTTCCGGGACCTTCATATTCAATTTGCCTTTCCAATGAAGCAACCGCATCTTTCAGGAGGTTGTCTTCACCGTATTCATAACGATAAGCATAAGGCAAATCGAAGTGAATAAAGTTTGGTGCCTGTTGGGCATCTACAGGGATTTTCCTAGGGTCACCACCAGCTGAAATGGCACCAATAGTAGCACCATGATAAGACTGATATCTTGTAAAGATCTTATGCCTGCCTGTATAAAGTCTAGCTAATTTAATAGCATTTTCGTTAGATGTTGCTCCACAAACCGTGAAGAAAGCACGGTTCAGATCGCCGGGACAAATTTCTGCAAGCTTCTTACCCAAGTCGCCTCGGACCTTCGAAACACAGCTTGGCGAAATGAAGGCTACCTGCTGCATCTGTTTTACAACAGCATTTGTCACACGCTGGTCTCCGTAACCGATATTGGAATTCATGAGACCGGAAGAAAAATCAATGATTTTTTGCCCGCTGTAATCATAAAGATATACACCTTCTGCTCTTTCTACAGCAAATGGGTCGATTCCTTTCTGTTTGGACCATGACATTATCGTGTAATCGAGCGCATTGTCAATTACTTCCTGTCTATTGACTTTATTTTCTAATGTTTCTGACATCATTGATTTGAAATTTGAAGTTCATAATTTGCAATACTTTAGCTCATCCAGTTGATTCCGGCTTCGGGATTCCATTTGGTAGTCATCTTTTTCAGCTTGGTCCAGAACTCGATAGAACTTTTCCCGGTAATATCGCCCACCCCGAATCTGGATTCGTTCCAGCCTCCGAAAGAAAAAGGCTCTCTCGGTACGGGCACACCGATATTAACACCAATCATTCCGGCCGAAGCATTTTCCATCACATATCTGGCTAATCCGCCGCTTTGTGTAAAAACGGAAGCTGCGTTACCGTAAGGATTGGCATTTTCAATTTTCAAAGCATCTTCGAGACTCCGGCTTCTGATAATGGAGATAACCGGCCCGAAGATCTCTTCTTTTGCTACAGACATTTCCGGTGTCACAAAATCTATAATTGTAGGACCGACATAATAGCCGTTTTCCTTACCCTCAACTTTATAATTTCTTCCATCCAAAAGTATTTTTGCCCCATCTTTCTCAGCCTGGGTGATATAATTTTCTATTCTCTCCTTAGCTGCTTTTGAAATCACGGAACCAAGGTTTTTCCCGGGAATCACATTTTTAGCTTCTTGCACCATTTTTTCAATAATATGATCTGTCTGCCCAACAGCCACCATTGCCGAAGCTGCCATACATCTTTGTCCTGCGCAACCCGACATTGAAGCTGTCACATTAGCAGCAGTCATTTCGGGATTCGCATCCGGTAAAACCAAAAGGTGATTTTTCGCACCTCCCAGCGCCAGGCATCTTTTAAGATTAGATGTAGCTCTTTGATAGACAATCTTGGCAACTTTTGTGGATCCTACAAATGATACTGCTTCTATATCAGGATGATCACAGATAGCTTCCACAATCTCCTTTTCACCATGTACGATATTGAATACACCATCCGGAAGACCTGCCTGCTTCAGAAGCTCTGCAATTTTCAGAGCACTCAAAGGAACTAATTCTGATGTTTTCAGGATCATCGTATTGCCGAGTGTTATTGCATTTGGGATTGTCCAGTTAGGCACCATTGAAGGAAAATTAAACGGTACAATAGAGGCAACAACACCTAAAGCTGCATGTTCTGTTCTGCATTCTACCCCTTTACTTACTTCCAGAATCTCACCCTGGATCAACTGAGGAAGTGACACAGCAAACTCAGTCAGCTCAATGCTTTTTTCTATCTCGGCCCTGGCTTCGTCCAGGGTTTTCCCGTTTTCTTCCTGAATCAAAGCTGACAACTCATTAATGTTCTGTTCCAGGAGTCTCTTGTATCTGAAAAAAACCTGAACCCTATCCTTTATTGGAGTTTTTGACCATGTTTTAAAAGCTTCTTTTGCTGCCGAAACTGTTTTATCCAAATCGTCTTTTGAAGATATAGCCACTTCCGCAATCACTTCACCGGTTAGCGGAGATTCCACATTCATCCAGCGATCTGTAATGGTTCCAACAAAGACTCCATTAATATAATTATTAACTTTTCCGTATTTATTTGACATTTTTATTAATGATTTTATAAAGATTTTAACGAAAGCTAATCTAAAAAACAATTTTCAATAATATGCAATTTTTACAATAATTTATAATCATTCTAAAAAATTTGCAAAAATTTGATACTTTTGTGTAAAATTTATTTTAAATGGAAAATAAGCTGGACGAAATTGATTTTCTAATTCTCAAAGAACTCCAAAAAGACGGCCGTGCATCATTTACAGAAATAGCCGATAAACTCAAAGTTTCTATCAGTAATGTTAGAAGCCGCGTGACCAAACTTATCGAGGAAAAGACCATCCAGATCGTTGGAAGAATCAATCCTCAGAATGTCGGTTTCAATGCTTACGCGAATATTGCAGTCTCGGTGCGTCCTGCCAACCTGATCCCAAGTGTGATAGATACTCTTCTGAAAATGCCGGAAGTCAGCTTCCTGGCCAATACAGCCGGAGAATTTGATATCGAAGTCGATATTATGAGTAAAAATAATGAACAGCTTCACCAGCTGGTCAATCAGAAAATTGCTAAAATAGAAGGCGTATTTCAGACTAAAACTACGCTCTACATGAAAGTGCACAAATATGCCCAACCCGATCTGGATCTGGTGAAATAAAGCGTAACCTTTTATTTTCTGAAAATATGAAAAAAAAAATTGAGCAGTAATTGCTCAATTTTTCAACATAACTTTATTATTTAGCATCTATTATTTGACTGCCGATTTGGCTTTTTCTGATTCCATAAGGTGATGTTCCAGAGTCGGAACGGTTTTACCGGCAAATGCTTTTAAAGAAGCCTCTGATCCTTTGGACGCTTCTTCTTTGAACTCCGCAATATCTTTTTTATGATCGCTAACCATAAGATCTGTATAGGCATGGTCAAAGTCTGCACCTTTTTTAGCCTTCAGATCATCATATTTTTTCTGCTTATCTGCATCCAGGCCTGTTGGTAAAGTATAACCCACAGCTGACGCCCATTGTTTGAGCTCATCATTCGCTTTGCTGTGATCCTTAACCATCATTGCTCCAAGAGATTTCACAGCCGCATTGGAAGCATTGGTGGAAGCCAGCTGCCCCATTTGCACTTCCATTATTCCACCTCTTGCAGCAGCATCAGCAAACTTTTTATCCTGCGTACTCAGATTAGTACCGGTAGTTTTCCCTGTTCCGGCAGATGTGGAATCTGCAGGCATCACTGTACTGTCGGTGTTCAGTGCAGCAGAATCATTAGGTGTTGTTATAGTGGTGCTGTCACCAGCTGTATCCATTGTCGTCGTTTCACTTTTTTTGCAGGCTACCAATGCCGCTACAACCAGAAGACTTAAGATTGAATTTTTCATAATAATATTATTTAGTGTGTGATGCTTTTTAAATTAACAATTTGTCTGCCAAACAATTACGCCAGCTAAATAAAAAGGAGAGAAACAATCTGAGCTGCTTCTCTCCATGAGTAAAATATAATTAATATATGGATTGCCAGGAAAGAGGACATTGCTGCCCTCCTTATCAAAAAATCTAATACACTATGAACTAGATTTTCTTGAAATTTCCACATCAAAGTATTTGCCAAAATCGGAAGCTTCAAATCAAAATTTTATATCAAGTCCAATTGATATTGTTTATAATCAACATGATATGAAGTATTAATTACATTTAAATGAACAATTAACTTCGTAATTACAAATACAAAGACTCATTACCGAATTATTTGTATCAAACATTAATAAACACATAAATGATAATTCGAATTCATTTATGGTCTTAAAATTGATATTGAATTTTATATACCACTATTAATTTGATATTAACTTAACACTTTTTCACAATGATATTCGATAAAAACTTTTTGAAAATGCCGGGAGACGACGGCTTTTTTATTTACCAGGGAGAACAGGATAACAGCAATTTTGTGAATCCTTATAACGATAATCCTTATATGATCAGCTCCCTTCAGAAACTTAAAAAACGAATGACCTGCAGAAAAAAACAATCCATTGTCAATCAATGCCTGGATGAATATAAAGATCATATGGTGGAAAATCCCCAACTCAATCACGTTTTCGAAACAGAAGACATACGGCAGCCAAAAGCGTCTTTTGCCGAATATGCCAAATCCTCTTATCAAAAAGTGCTGAAAGACCTGGAGAATATCCAGAAACTCATTGATCAGCTGAGCATCAATGAAGTGCGTCTGTAAGCCCAAATCAATGAATGCTTGTCAATAGATATAAAAATCCCCGGAACATTTGCTCCGGGGATTTTATATAATATTCTGTTCTAGAGATTCTGATCTTCGTGCTTTCCTTCTTTGATCTCTTCTACCATTTTCGCATTGAAAGCCGGTAAATCTTCCGGTGTACGACTGGTTACCAATCCATTGTCCACCACTACTTCACTGTCTTCCCATACTGCTCCAGCATTTTTAAGATCGGTACTGATGGAATTGACAGAGGTCATTTTCCTGCCTTTGACCGCATCCGCATTGATAAGGATTTGCGGACCGTGACAGATCGCTGCGACCGGCTTATGCTGTGTGAAAAAATCCTGAACGAAGGACAGCGCTTTTTCATTGGTTCTCAACTGATCGGGGTTGATAACACCGCCTGGCAAAACCAGAGCTTCGTAATCAGAGGCCGATACACTATCCAAGGTTTTATCCACTTCATATTCCTGTCCCCAATCTTTCTCTGCCCAGGCTTTGATTGTTCCCGGTTTTGGACTGACGATATGTGCTGTCCAGCCTTGCTGTTCCAGATGTTCTTTCGGGGATTTCAATTCGCTTTCTTCGAAGCCATCTGTTGCGAGTATTGCAATTTTCTTTGACATAACATTTATTTTTTGGTGATTAATATATCACATCAAAGAAAATATAATGCCGAGTGGGATTTATGAATTATAAACTTTGTTAAAGGTGCAACTTTTAAATCTTGAATGAAAATCCTATGTATTGAGATAACCAACATATCTGGAA
>WPCJ01042448.1_pt1 | contig 35036 bp, 30 predicted proteins | sample 5399831 | NCBI WGS metagenome assembly WPCJ01 (sample SAMN12869470, study PRJNA574797) | sludge metagenome | isolation source: wastewater treatment of pH10 | place: China:Beijing | collected 2019-05-20 | reverse complement strand
TACTTCTGTAACCTTAACCTGGACGTGCTGATGCAGCTTTACCACTTCATTTACATCGGATACAAAGCCATCTTTCAATTGAGAGATATGAACCAAGCCACTTTCCTTGATTCCCAAATCCACAAAACATCCAAAAGCAGTAATATTATTGACAATTCCCGGTAGGATCATTCCGGGTTTTACATCTTTGATGGATTTTACATTGGGGTCAAATTCAAAAACTTTCGCTCCTTTTCTTGGGTCTAATCCCGGTTTTTCTAATTCTTTCAGAATGTCTTTGATTCCAAGAATTCCGATATCATTAGTTACATATTTTTCAGGATTGATGGAAGCTATTTTCTCTTTATTCGAAATTAAATCTTCAGTTTTTAAGCCGAGATCTTTTGCCATTTTTTCAACCGTTTTGTAAGCTTCCGGATGAACTGCAGAATTATCCAAAGGATTTTTCGCATTCTTGATTCTAACAAAAGCAGCGGCTTGCTGATAAGCCTTTTCTCCAAGTCTTGGAACTTTCTTCAGGTCTTTTCTTTCGGTAAAAGCACCATTTTCTGTTCGGAAGTTAACAATATTCTCCGCCATTTTTTCTCCGATTCCGGAAACGTAACTTAATAATGATTTACTAGCTGTATTCAGATTAATTCCAACCGAATTGACGGAACGAATTACAGTATTGTCCAGCTCTTCTTTTAGTTTGGTTTGATCCACATCATGCTGGTATTGTCCGACGCCAATAGATTTAGGATCGATTTTTACTAATTCTGCCAAAGGATCGGCCAATCGTCTTCCAATGGACACAGCACCACGAACGGTCACATCATAATTTGGAAATTCATCCCGCGCGATTTTACTGGCTGAATAGACCGATGCACCTGCTTCTGAAACCACAAACACCTGAATCGGCTTATCAAATGCAATTTTCTTGATAAAGAATTCGGTTTCCCGGCTGGCTGTCCCGTTTCCGATAGAGATGGCTTCAATATTATAAGCATTAACCATAGAACGGATTTTTTTCATCGCCATTCCAGTTTCGTTTTGCGGAGCGTGCGGATAGATATTCTCGTTGTGCAAAAGATCACCTTTTTCATCAAGACAAACGACTTTGCAGCCGGTTCTGTAACCGGGATCAATGGCTAAAATCCTTTTTTCTCCCAAAGGTGAAGCGAGAAGTAATTGTTGAAGATTCTCAGAGAAAACCTCAATCGCTTTGATATCTGCTTTTTCTTTGGCTTCCTGAAGCGCTTCATTGGAAAGAGCCGGCTCTAACAATCGTTTGTAGGAATCGGCTATTGCTAATTCGATTTGTTTTGTGGATGAATTATTACTTTTGATAATAGCATTTCCTATCAGGTCAAGCGCTTCATCTTTTTCAATATCAACAGACGTTTTTACAAAACCCTCATTCTCTGCACGGAGCATTGCCAGCAGACGGTGCGATGGAATCCTGTTCAAAGCTTCCTGCCATTCGAAATATTGTGAGAATTTATGAGCTGTTTCCTCATCTTTTTTTGCTTTGACCACCTTAGAAGAAATAACGGCTTTTCTCTGGAATAATCTTCGAAGATTTTTACGAACATAAAGATTTTCATTAATCCATTCCGCAATAATATCTCTTGCACCTTGCAAAGCTTCATCTTCATCGGCAACATTTTGATTAACATATTTTGAAGCGATAAAATCGATGTCATCAGAACGTTGACTCATAATAATCTTGGCCAAAGGTTCCAGTCCTTTTTCTCTTGCTGTATCGGCTTTTGTCTTTTTCCTTTTTTTGTAGGGCAGATAAAAATCTTCCAGTTCCTGAAGGTCAAAACTTTGTTCTATCTTTTGCTTCAATTCAGGCGTCAAAGCATTTTGTTCATCGATGGATTTCAGGATACTTTCTTTTCTTTTGATGATGTCTTCAAACTGCTTATTCAGCTTGAAAATATTTTCAATTGCGACCTCGTCCAGATTGCCTGTTTTATCTTTTCTGTAACGTGCAATGAAAGGGATGGTACAATCTTCGGAGAAAAGCTGAAGCGTACTGTCTATATTTTTGGTAGGGATATTTAGTTGCTTTTGTATAAAGTCTGAAGCCTTCATTTCTTGATTTTGAACAGCGAAAATAGTGTTTTTTAGCTGTTAATAATCGAAAATTAAATAAATCTGGAAGCAATATTATTTTCTACGTTTTTTCTTTTCTCTTAATAAAGTGATGAAAAGCATTGCGATTAAAATGATCGGTCCAAATAATTCTAATCCGAATGAACCAAAAATAGTTAGCGTTGACATAATTGAATATTTAGCCAAAGCTAAAATGATTTAGTCATTCGGTTTTAGGTAGAAATACGGATTTTATAAAAGAAATATAGATTTGATGACTTAATTCAATATTGAATCAGAAAAAACAGGAAGCTGTTTTTCATCATCGAATCCGGTAATAATGACTCTGTATTGCTTTGCAGAATCATTATTGTAAAATTCTACTTTTGCTGATTGGTCTAAAGGTAATTTCGGATTCCAATACAGATTAATTCGGCTATCGATCAGGTTTTTCAGAGAATCATTACTGTAAATAATGTTTTTGTAAAAGTCTGGCTTGTCATAGCCTTTCAATATGAAAAATTTAAGTCCAGTCATCGATTTCATAACTTCGCCGGAACCTGTGTTTCCATTTTTAGTATAAATTAAAATGGCGCCATTCGAATTACCAAATCCACCAAAGAAATCATCTTTCACAACCTTGATCATTGCAATATTCGAAATATTAAAACCTCTTAGGATCTCCAATTCCGTTTTGACTTCATCCAGATAGATATCCACTTTTTTATTTCTCATCAGAACATCTACATCTGCGCCGTCCCTTTGGATCTGAAGTCCGGCAACCCGACCTTCCAGCCACAATAGAATATCGGGAGAACCAGTTGCTAAAGACTTATCGTTCACAAAGTCAAAGATAGTTTCTGATGCACTTTGAAACATCGGACTACTGAGTTCGTCATTCAGTTTTTCTGTTGGTGATTGTTTTTTTGCAATCAGTTTTACTTCTTCTATATCGGTTACTTTTTCATTCAGTTTTTTTTGAAACTGACTGTTTTCTATGGCAAGTGAAGCTTCGGAAGTAAGAGCATCATTTGGATTTCGTTTTACTAGAATAAAATCACTTTGCGGTAATTCTTTTTTCAAAGGAACAAATGAAACTTTCGGAATAATAACAGCATCCGGATTATCAGCATTTAATTGATAATAAATCTTCTGAGGTTCATAAAAAGCCATATTTTTCAGGCTAAGGTCACCATTGTTATCTGTTATAACAGTCAATAATTTTGAACCCGATTTATCACCTTCAAACATCAGATTGATATTGGTATTTTTTACAGGAGCGCCATTGGAAGTGATTCTGACATTATATGAAATATATTTTTCAGGTTGATTTTTGATGACTGGAAATTTACCGGAGATAATATCCTTCCAATTGAAACGCTTCCACTTTTCAGAAATCAATAATGCATCCAGTGCATCCGTATTCCTGTTATCGGAAAAATATTGAACCGGCTGTTCAATCGTATCCGTGAAATCTCCTGTGAGCCAGAATGCGCTTAAGATATTTTCTTTTTGATTAAATTTTGATTGGTCATAAACTGCAACCGATGCATCAAAAATATTGCTGTCTGATTTTATATCAAATGAGTTTAAACTTTTAGGATTTAAATTGTTTGAAATCGATTGCATTACTGGTTTTAAAAAATTCAGTTTTTGAGGCTGAATAAAACAAAGTCTTTGAGCAACCACATTTTCCTTTTCATCGAACAAAGTGAACTGAAGAATGCCGTTAATTAATTGATTAGTCGGAATCGAGAAAACTTCATCATTGGAATTTTTCCTGATGCGGGCTTTGTAAACGAAACGGTTACCGATAGTTGCGATAATTTTATAATAACCGGATTCATCAGCAATGTTGTTGGATTTAATTTGATATTCGATTTTGTCAGCTAAGCTTTTCACTTGGAGATTAATTCCACTTTCAGCAACTTGTGGCAAATCTATCTTTTGATTTTTTCCATTATTATCTGTAATAACTACCTGATATTGTTTATCTTTCTGTGGCGTCATAGAGAATGACCCTACATTCTGATCAAAGCTTTCAAAATCAGCAAGATGAACATTGGGTTTATCTTTATCAATTACATAACCGTTCCAGTTTTTTGGTGAAGTTCCCCCGGATTGTAAACGAACAGCAATTTTAGTATCAATACCGGCAACAAAAGTTCCACTTTCCGGAAAGACAGAAACTGACCAATCTGCATTGTCATTTTTGATTAATTTCTCAGGAGAATTGGGGTTATAAACTGCAAACGATTTCATAAACTGAAAGTCTTCACTAAAATTCGTCATCCAAGTTGTGTAGGCTCTTACATAATAGATATTTTCTTTGAGATTGTCTGCTAATTGAAAATTACCATTTCCTTCACTATTATAAAGTGGAAGCATTTTTTTATCAATCAGTTTTTTGCTGCTGTCATACAGCTCTACAAAAAGTGTTGTGGAAACATTGGACTTGCTGTAACCGTCAAATACAAAAGCTTTGAACCAAATATTATCTCCTGCAGCATAGCTATTATTATCAAACATCAGATACACTTTTTCCTGGGGAAAGTTTTTATCCAGATTTTGAATGGCCTGCTCGGCTTTATCCTGTGAAAAACCAGATAGCGAGAGAAACAGAAAAAGTACAAAAATACTTTTGCAAACAAATCTTTTGGAAAAATATAGCATTATGTTATGATTACTTCATAAAATAAAAATACAAATGTTATATGGTCTAAAATGTATTTTCACTTTGATTAACGCAATTTTATAACAGATTAAAATTTGCTTAATTCTTGTCATAAAATAAAAATGTCTGAATAAATTCGTGGAAATTTAATCAGACAATAATTTTAGTTTAAGTGGTAAAATTTAATCCAAAGGCTTTCTTCCTGAGATAATATTAAATAACACCACAATAATGGCAATTACTAATAATACATGAACCAGATATCCGGTACTCATTCCGGGGACTACGCCCAACATTCCTAAAAGCCATACAATAATACAAATGACTGCGACTAACCATAATAGATTTCTCATAACATTAAATTTTTTAGTGATTTAATAACCTATAAGCATAATCTATGCCTTTCATTTTCGAATCAATAAAAATTTATGACAGGGATTTTCCTATTAATTTTAAAATTACAGGAAAATGATCGCTATAACCGCCCACATATCGGGAACCGGAGTATGTTCTGAAAGGATAATTATTATTTTTATTGTTTTTGTTTCTCAGTCGTGGCGAATTATAGATTTCAGCTTTTATAGACCGAAGACTGAATTGCTCAATAAGCTGTTTTTCCGGATAAATGATCTGGTCAAAGCAAACGCCTTTTTTACCGTGATAAGTTGAAAATTGATTTGCATTGAATAGGCTTTCAAAAGGATTATTCAGAACTTGCTTACCATTTTTATCCAAAAGTAATTCTTGTACAGCTTCATTATCCGGGTTTTCATTGAAATCGCCCATCAAAACAATAGCTTCTCCTTTATCAAATAATTCCTGAAATGTTTCTTTAAGCTTTTCAATAATAAAATTCCGTTGATCTTTTTTAGCATCATGATTTCTTTTGGAAGGCAGATGAATAACAAAAATATGAAGCTTTTTTTCTTGGTATAAAAACTCTGTTTGCAAAATATCACGGGTATCAAACTTTTTCTCCTTGTCTAATTGGAACTGTAAAGTTTGATATTTCAGTAAAGTGAATTTCTTTCTATCAAAAAGTAAGGCCACACTCAGATTACGCGAGTCTTTGGAAGATTGATAGATGATTTCGTAATCGTTTATTGGAGAATTTTCGTTGGTTAGATCTTCCAGAACTGACTTTGCACCAATCTCAGCCAATCCAATTATAGAAGGCAACTGTTCATAATCTTCTTTAATAGATTGAAAAACATTGGAGATTTTTCTGACTTTCAGACGGTATTTATAATCATCCCAGTTATATAAACCGGAATGATAAGTTCCGACAGAATCCTGATCGGGCGGATAAAAATTTTCTACGTTGTAAAAAGTCAGCAATTCTATATCCATCTAGCCTTGCCACTTTTTTCTTCGCATATAGATGAAGGTAATAATCACCACCAAAGCCATCAATCCCAAAGTAAAATAATAACCATATTTATGGTGCAGTTCCGGCATATTGTCGAAGTTCATTCCGTAGATGCCCGCAATAAATGTAATTGGTAAGAAATAAACCGAATAAATAGCTAAAAGTTTCATTACCTGATTGGCTTTTTGATCGGAAAGTGCCAAAAACATGGAAATAAGGTTAACAGTCTGCGCATTGACGTGGTCAAAATCTGCAATCACATCCTTTTGTTTGTCCAGTAAATCCATGACTTCCACTTCTTCCAGATCCAGCGTTTTGAATTTGGTGATCCATTCACCTGATATGTTCAGGATTCTAGTATTGAGACCGGATTTTCTTTTCAGCTTGTAAAGACGTCTGATCTGGTTGGTATGATTGGTCGTTTTCAGGAAAATCTCGTTTTCCATAGCATCCATTACTTCCAGTAGATTGCGGCTTTCATCATCAAAAGTCTTGATGATTCTTAATGCCAGTTTAAGCGCAAGATGGTCTCTGGTGACATTGTCCGGATTTTCTTTTTTCAGTTCCTCGCATACCTCATGGATGCTTTTGCTCTTGGTCCTGTGTGTTGTGATGATCAGTTTCGGAAGCAGAAAGATTCCAAGTTTGCTGCTGATATCACTAATGTTATTCAAAGTTCGACGTTCCAAATCTGTTGATTCCCGGGCCAGAAAAAATTTGACATCGCCAACTTCTTCGTATTTTGGAAGGTGGTTAGGATCTATGGTATCTTCCAGCAAAAGATAATTGATATGGTAACGCTCGTGCAAAAACCGGAGGTCTTCTTCCGTTGGTGCGGTTACATCAATCCATTCCCAGTTGGCGGTTTTATATTTCTGTTCTATAGGCATATAACAAAACTAAATAAAATCTCTATATCAATTCAAATTTTTGAAGAATTTGGTTTGGATAGGAATTTTTTATCTTTTGCGCAGCACGCCCCGGCGTAAGCGGAGCTCCTTTTTACGCAACGCAGTGGAGTGAAAAGAGCGGGAGCTGGAGACGGATACAGGCGCACCAAAAAAATAATAATTAAGATATGATGTCTCCAAAGCAGGTTCAAAATCCAATAGAAAAAATCTGTCGTTCCGGAACTTATGTAATAAATAAAATATTTACTTTTGTCGAAATTTTTGAATCAAAAGAATGTTTAAAAGTGTAATATCAGGTGTGGGACATTACGTTCCGGAAAATGTAGTGACCAACGATGACCTTTCTAAGCTAATGACCACCAACGATGAGTGGATTACGGAAAGAACTGGAATCAAAGAAAGAAGACATCGCAAAAACCGTGTGGATTCTGAAGAGACAACATCTTTCTACGGTTTGAAAGCATCAGAAATTGCTCTCAAAAATGCCAACCTTACCGCCAAAGACATCGATTATATTGTATTTGCAACCTTGTCTCCGGATTATTATTTCCCGGGTTCAGGTGTGCTGTTGCAAGAGATGCTGGGTTGTGATACAATCGGCGCCTTAGATGTTCGTAATCAATGTTCAGGTTTTGTTTATGCGATGAGCGTTGCCAATGCATTTATCAAATCTGGTCTATATAAAAATGTTTTGGTTGTAGGAGCAGAGATTCATTCTTTTGGATTGGATTTTTCAGATGCCGGACGTGGTGTTTCTGTGATTTTCGGTGATGGGGCTGGCGCAGTGGTTTTATCAGCAAGTGAGGACGAGAATGCGAAAGGTATCTTGTCTGTGAATATGCATTCTGAAGGAAAATATGCGGAAGAATTAGCTGTAAAATTTCCTGGTACTAAATTAGGCTGGAGCGACAATCTTCTTAAAAATCCAGATTCCTTAACTGCAGAAGATATCTATCCTGTGATGAACGGAAATTTCGTTTTCAAACACGCTGTAACAAGATTTCCGGAAACCATTTTGGAAGCGCTTGAAAAAGCAGGAAAATCGATTGAAGATTTGGATTTATTAATTCCTCACCAAGCGAATATCAGAATCGCGCAATATGTTCAGCAATTGTTGAAATTACCGGACGAAAAAGTCTTCGTTAATATCCAGAAATATGGCAATACAACGGCGGCTTCCATTCCAATTGCTTTGAGCGAAGCGATTCAGGAAGGCAGAATGAAACGTGGCGATTTGGTTTGTCTGTCGGCTTTCGGAAGTGGTTTTACTTGGGGAAGTGTTTTGTTTGAGTATTAATCCAAATTAATTTAAAATAGAAAAGAGCTATTCAAAAACGAATAGCTCTTTTTTTATTGGTTAATTTTTTGAACAACTTTATCAGACAGTGATTTCAATTCCATTATTTCATCGATGCTTAGATTCATTGCTTTTGCTAGCTCCATCGGGATGCAAGTGGCTTTTTCCTTGAGTTTTGTGCCTTTTTCCGTTAAGTGAATTTTTACAACACGCTCGTCATCTTTGCTGCGTTTTCTTTCCAGATAGCCTTTAGATTCCAGTCTTTTCAAAAGCGGCGTCAAAGTTCCGTTGTCCAATTGTAAAATTTCCCCTACTTGATTCACTGTCAAATCATCCTTTTCCCAGAGCGTCATCATTGTGATATATTGCGGATAAGTCAACCCAATATTTTTCAGAATAGGACGGTAACACTGCATGATTTCGCGGTGTAAAACATAAACAGAGAAGCAAAGTTGCTTGTCCAATTTTAATAAATCTTCCATATTGAGTTTCTTAATAACAATTCAATAATTCGTCAAAGATAAAAGAATTAGTTTTTATTAATCGTTGCTTACGGTCAACTTAACTTCGATATTTCCTCTTGTTGCATTAGAGTAAGGACAGATCTGATGCGCTTTCTCAATCAATTCCTGAGCTTGCTGCAAAGACACTCCCGGAATATTAGCGTGCAATTCAGCTTCTAATCCAAATCCGCCATTTTCAATTTGGCCGATGCCTACTTTTGCTGTTACGGTTGTTTCACCGGTTTCGATTTTACTTTGTTTGATAACCAGGTTCAATGCGCTGTCAAAACAAGCTGAATATCCTGCAGCAAAAAGCATTTCCGGATTTGCGTAATCATCATTAGCGCCTCCTAAACCTTTTGGCATTCTCACTTGCAGATCCAAAACTCCGTTGTCACTTTTAACGTGTCCATTTCTTCCTCCTTTGGCTGTTGCGCCAATGCTGTACAATGTTTTCATTTTTTTATGATTTAAATTATTTTGATGAAGCAAATGTATTGTGTAAAATTATATTGTGCAAAATATAAATTAAAGTTTTCATCAAAACCGGTTATTGATGGAAACTATAAAAAGTCTTCTTTAAATCTAAATTTTAGATAAAATCATAATAACCATTATCCTTTCCAAGGATTTTCTTATCATCGGAATTGAGCCATCTTTTAAGAACCGTCGCATAGACTTTTCTGAAATCTTCGGTGTAAATCAAATCACCGTCTTTAAGATTGGTCAAGTCTGGAAGTGGATTCAATAGTCCTTTTTTCTTAAGTCCGCCGCTGATGAAGAACATTTGATTGGCCGTTCCGTGATCGGTTCCGTTACTAGCATTCTGAGCAACACGTCTACCAAATTCGGAGAAAGTCATGATCATAATATCATTGAATTTTCCATTTTCCTTCATGTCCTTGGTGAAAACTTCAACAGCATTATTAATAGCAGTAAACAGCTGGGTTTGCTTTTGGTTTTGATTGACATGTGTATCAAAGCTTCCAACGGAAAGATAATAAACCTGCGTATTAATATCAGATTTGATAAGTGAAGCAATCGTTTTAAAATCTTTTCCGATTTGTGTTGCCGGATAAACTTTATCCGTAGGTTTGGCTTTGCTTTCTTCAAAGATATATCCCGAATTGTTAATAGCATTGCCGAGCGTATTATAAAGATAAGAAGCCAAATTGTGTTCATGATCATGATTGTCGGCTGCCAGTTTTTTATAAAGTGTTTCCTGGCTGTTATCAAATAATTTCTTCGGGTCTTTGAATGCGATCGCTTTATTGTTTTCGCCTTTCATTGCTAGACTTAATAAATCATCGATTTCAATTGCCTGAGTCGGATTTTGACAGTTGTGACAAGCTTCATCCAGATATCTTCCCAGCCAGCCGGAATTTACAAATTCATTACTGTCACTCGCAGATTGCCAGATGTCCATACTTCGGAAGTGTGATTTGTCCGGCTCCGGATAACCCACATTATTCATCACCGCCAATTCTCCATTATCATACAGCTCTTTGAAGAATTTCAGGTTTGGATTGATTCCAGCTTCATCAGTTAACAAAAGCGAATTTTCTTCCTTGATAGAAATCTGATTCCTGACTTTATAATAGATGTCGTTTTTGACAGGGATAATCGTATTAAGTCCGTCATTACCGCCAGAAAATTGCAAAATGATGAGCGTTTTACCGTTCATGGCAATAGCTTCCGGTAATGTAAGGGCTTTTAAGAAATTAGGAAACAGAAAAGAAGCAGCTGCTAAACTGCTCGTTTTTATGAAGGTTTTTCTATTGATAATCATAACGGCTTATTTTAACAAAGTTGATATTCCGGAGTTGACATAATACTTATCATCAGATGCTTCTTACTTTTCTCCGTATTGAATTGGGTAATCATCTTCTCAAGATTTTCGCTGGGATTGGCAATCAGCAGCTCAAATAAATCCTGATTAAGGATATTATTGATACTGTCCCAATGTATGTTAATAGTGTTTTGCTTTTTGTTGACGACCACTTTTTTCTCGCCTTTTCCCATATTCACATCGTCATTGGATTTAGGTTCTATGTCCAGTGTTTTATAACCGGCCATAACAGCCGGGATTTTCATTCTTAAAAGTAGAGTGGAACTGTCTATCCATGCAAGTCCGGTAGGCCATCCAGCAACATTTGGCGGTTGCAATAATTCTTGCCCGAGGATTTTTTCAAAATTGTAAATGGTATCCTTATTTTGCAAATCCATTGGCATTATTCTCCGGATTCCGACAATCAGTTCGACCGGTGATTTTATTTTTGCACCAATGTTTTTTTCAGAATAAAACCAGTCTGAAAGGAAAATCTCGTCAGCCAAAGCCATTATATCATAATTGGATTTATAAAATTTTTGACTCAGGGATCTGACAATTTTTTCATCAGGAGTTTCATTGACAAAGAATTTGTAAATTTTTTCTGTGATGAAATGAGCGCATTCTGGTTTTTCGAGAATCATATTAATGATATCAGTTCCATCAAAGTTTCCGGTTTTTCCTAGAAATTCCTTTTCTTCGGAATCGTGTTGTTTTTCATTATTTACAAATTCTCCAAGGCTATTGTAGCTCCACCCTGTAAAAGCTCTTGCAGATTCACGAATGTCTTTTTCAGTATAGTTTCCTCTTCCAAGCGTAAACAATTCCATTAGTTCCCTCGCAAAATTTTCGTTGGGCCTGGCCTTTTTATTTTGTTGATTATTGAGAAAATTAAGCATTGCAGGAGATTTCGAAACTTCAAAAACCATGTCTTTGAAATTCCCTAACGCATTTTTCCTGAAAACCTCAATAATATCTTTATTAAATAATGACTGCTGAATTCTTGTTGCGAAATGTCCGTGCCAGAAAAGTGCCATTTTTTCACGTAGCTGGTAAGGCGTATTGATCATTTGAGAATGCCAGGCTTTGTTTATAGCAGAGTTATAATTCTTATTGAACTGGTTCAGTGGCTTTTTGTCAGTTGCTTTTGACATTTCCTGGTATTGTTCAGGCGTGACAGTTGGAAAATCTGTCAGTAAAACTTTATACTCTGAGTTGTTTTTCAATTCCTGATAAAGCTTTTTCGGACTCAGATTTTTATACTTTTCGATATCGTTATGATGAATTCCAAAGCCTGCTCTGGAAATCAAATGCTTATTTTTCAGGAAATTATTCATAAAGTGATAATTTATCAGTTGGAGTGAGTAATCACCCGATTGTTAAATCAAAATTGGTGAAAATATCAGTTTGTGAATAAATTTTAATATTTAATTATTTTTAAATAATTGAAAATTAGTTTGTTAGTGGTTGTATTGTTAGAGTTGTCAAACAAAAAATCTATTTTGGCACGGAATTTACAAGTATGACCTTTGTAAAATTTAAAATTTAAAAATATGAAAACTTTAAAGCAGTTGGTATTAGGTCTGGGGATTTTGGCTGGAGGATTAGTTTCAGCTCAGAGTGCTGATATGACCAATATGTTCAAAGTAGGCCTTAACACTGGTATATCAACCGGTGGTAATACTGCCGCAAATCTTGGAGTGGATTTATCTTATCAGAATTTAATAACTCCGGGTTTTGGTCTCGGTATCGCTACAGGTTATAATCATTACTTCGGAAAAAACAGAACAATTAACGGAGTAGATGTTGATAACAACGACTTCGGTGTAATTCCAGTTGCGGCACTTTTCAGATTCTATCCGCAGCAAACCGGATTTTATTTTGGAACAGATTTAGGTTATGGATTTATCGTTGGAGATGATAAAGTAGCAAGTAACGTCAATGTTGACAGACCAGACGGAGGTTTTTACATCAGACCGGAAATTGGATATCACAACCGTGATTGGAACTTTTTTGTACAGTATAACAAAACATTTACCGGAGATAAAGGGCAGATTGCTGATCAGAAATATAATGCCGGTGCAATTGGTGTAGGTTTTGCTTACAACATTCCTTTAGGTAAATAATCAGAATTTTTCGGTTTTCTAAGAAAATCTAAAAATATTAATCAAACTATGACACATAATTAACGTCTTCATTAATTTGGAGGCGTTAATTTTTTAAAAACTTATCATACATCAATTTCAATTTTGAATGATTCTAATTAGATTTGCATCATTAAATTATTAAAAAATGAAAAAAGTATTATTACTAGCAGTTTTAGCAAGTGGGTTAGCGTTTGGACAGACAAAGAAATTAACGAGTTCCGATGTACACTGGTGGGGTTATAAAATTGCAAAAACAGAAGCATCTTCTCATGATGGAACTGTAAATGTAAAATCGGGTAACCTTGTTCTTAAAAACGGCGCAGTTGTAGGCGGAGAATTTGTATTAGATATGACAACTATTAATTCTACAGATTTATCAGGAGAATATCAAGGAAAATTGAATGGCCACTTGAAAAATGGTGATTTCTTCGAGGTTGAAAAGTTCCCGACTGCAACGTATAAAATTACTTCTGTAAAGAAAAACTCAAACAAAGATTACAATTTTGTAGTTAACGGAAACCTGACTGTAAAAGGTAAAACAAACCCGGTGTCTTTTCCAGCAAAAATCACATCCAACAAAGGTGTTGTAACTTTGGAATCGGATAAATTTTCTTTTGACAGACAAAAATTTGATGTAGCTTACAAATCTACGATGCAGGACGTTCTAGTAAAGGATGATGTAGACTTGAAAGTAAAAGTGAGTGTGAAATAATTTCGGAAAAATATATGATTTTTCGGGAGCAGAATTTTTTCTGCTCTTTTTTTGTTGTTAAATTTGACCAAAACACAAAAGAATTTTACCAAATGAAATTATACATCATAAGTGGTCTTGGTGCAGATGAAAAAGTTCTGGAAAAACTGACTTTCAATCCGGAAGTTGAGGTAGTTCACATTCCTTGGCTAATCCCTGAAAAAAATGAGGATTTTTATCATTATGTTAATAGGATGTCTGCTGTAATAGATGATTCAGAAGATTTTTATTTAATGGGATATTCATTCGGAGGGATAATGGTACAGGAGATTCATAAGCTGAAACCTGCAAAAAAAATTGTCATCTTGGGAAGCATTCGTTCAGATCAGGAAAAGTCGATTTTCATCAAAGCAGGCGGTAAAATTAATGCTGTTAAATATATACCGTTAAAATTTTTTGGTAACAGTAGTTCGATTTTATATGCGTTTCTAAAAAGAATATTCGATTCCAAAAACAGCAATCTTAATCAATATCTGACAATTAAAGATCCACATTATCTGAAATGGTCTATGGATAAAGTTGCGAAGTGGAAATTCGAAAAACTGCCCGATGTGATTCAGATTTTGGCTGACAAAGACATCGTCTTCCCAATCAAAAATTCTCGACCGGATTTTATCGTCAAAAATGCAACACATCTTTTCCCATTAACCAAAGCAAAACAAGTTTCCGAGATTCTCAAAGCTATTTTTGTATAATTTTTTTGGCAGCTATTTCCGTCTTCCGCTCCCAAACCCAACGTAGTCGTTCAACTTAGTCAATCTTTTCACTTTCCTTCGCTGCGTAAAAAGGATTTTCGCTCAAGCTGGGCTGCGTGTGACATTCGCTGTTAAAATTAATAGTACAAATCAATAGCATTTTGTCATTCAGAGCGAAACGGAGTAAAGCATGGAATCTAAGCTATCAATTTGCGTAGAGATTCCTACAAAATGACAAAGTTGGATGGTTTTTCTTCGTTGAGCTTTACACTTTTGTGAACCTTAAAAATATTTTCAATAATTTCAAAAAACTTTGCGCTCTTTGCGTTCAGCAACAATAACAATATAAAGTTGTATCGGTTTCAAAAATCAATTACATTTACAAACGATAATTTTTTACAATTGAATGGAATCTATCAGTGTTTTTGATATCATAAAAATCGGGATTGGACCATCTTCTTCCCACACAATGGGACCTTGGAACGCAGCGAAAATGTTTCTGGATTTAGTCAGACGAAATCATTCTTTACAAGATGTGAAAGAAGTTTTTGTAGAATTTTTTGGCTCTCTGGCAAAAACCGGTGTTGGGCACGGAACTGACATTGCAGGAATGCTTGGTCTCAGTGGAGAAAACTTCCGAACCATTGATACCAATAAAATTGATGAAAAAATTGAAAAAATAAAATCGGAACAAAAAATCAATCTTGGAGGAGAAGTCTGGTTGCCGTTTATCTACGGATATCATTTGATCCTTAACAAAGAAAGATCCCTAGATTTTCATCCCAACGGAATGATTTTCAAAGTTATTTTCCAAAACGGTGAAGAATTTAGTCAGGATTATTATTCCGTTGGAGGTGGATTTGTCGCAACCAAAGAAGATAATTCTATGGAAGACAGATGCGTGAGGACATTATATCCATGTCATCATGGTAGCGACATACTGAAGTACTGTGAAAAACTGAATCTCGATAAAATTTCTGATTTGGTTTTGTTAAATGAGGAATCTTGGAGAACTCAAGAAGAAACCCGTCAGAAAGCTCTAGAGATTTGGGATAACATCAAAGATTGCGTTTACAAGAGCATCAACAAGAAAGGAATTCTTCCCGGCGGTTTGAATGTCACAAGACGAGCTTCCGAAATGAATGAGAAATTGCTTGGAACTCAGATCTACAAAAATAAGAACGAGTGGTTCGAAATGGTAAAAAATGAGCAGAAAACTTTCGGCTCAGTTACCAAGTGGGTTTCCTGTTTTGCTCTTGCCGTGAATGAAGAGAATGCATCTTTCGGAAGGATCATTACAGCTCCAACTAATGGCGCAAGTGGTGTGATTCCTGCAGTTTTGATGTATGCACAGACTTTTACAGAATTCAATTCTCAAGAAGACATTATCAGATTTCTTTTGGTTGCGGGAGAAATCGGAACTTTATTTAAAAAGAATGCCACTATCTCCGCAGCAATGGGTGGTTGTCAGGCAGAAGTTGGTGTTTCTTCAGCAATGGCAGCCGCTGGACTAACTGAGATTTCTGGAGGAACACCGGGACAAGTTCTGATGGCGGCAGAAATCGCAATGGAACATCATCTTGGATTAACCTGTGATCCGATTGGCGGATTGGTTCAAATCCCTTGCATCGAACGAAATTCTATGGGCGCAATGAAAGCGATTACCGCAGCATCATTAGCCTTGGATGGCGACCCAACCAAAGCGAAAGTATCTTTGGATAGTGTTATCAAATCGATGTGGGAAACAGCATTGGATATGAATTCTAAATACAAAGAAACTTCCGAAGGTGGTTTAGCTGTTGCTGTGAATGTTGCCGAATGTTAAGATAGTGGGATAATATTAATTTTTGATGCGAAGAGATTTACGATATATATTAAGTTACAAAGTTTTTCTTCTATTTAATATTTTAATGCTTCTTGCTAGAATATTGTATTCTCTCAAGCAAGGATTTATCGCTTTGACTTTTGAAGATTGGGATATCGCTAATAATTTGATAAAATATGGTGTTTATGCGGAGTTTATAGAAGTAGGTTCTACAGCTTATAAAATGCCTGTTAATCCACTATTTCTTGCTTTTTTTGTTTGGCTGTTTGGTAAAAATGCGATGATGATGGCAGTTATTGCCCAGAGTATTATATATTTTTTGATTCCAATATTGATTGTCAGGATTTGTAAAATTTTTTCTCAGGAAAAAGTGGGAATGCTTACATCCTATTTTTTTATTTTTTCTCCGTTCTATTTTATATATGTCAATACCTTAGAGAATACTAATATTTTTATATTAATATTTCTCAATTTTTTATATTGGTTTTTTAAGATATGGAAGCAAGGTTCTACAAACAAACGGGTAATATTATTCTCTATTAGTTCGGCTTTGCTTTTTTTGTGTCAGGTTGTGACGGTTCCATTTGGAATAATTCTTATAATATCTTTATTTCTTTTCAAAAAAATAGAGGTTAAAAAAGTTTTAATTATTGCGTCTTTAGTGTTTGTCTTGTATTCTCCATGGGTAATACGCAATTATATCGTTTTTGACAGAATCATATTGTCAAAAACCCCTGTTTGGCAAAACAGGCATTTTGGATATTTTGAAGAGACGCAAGTATTCAAGGATTTACAGAAAGTACCCTTAAAAAAAGCAGGCGAAATTCGAAGAATCAGAACACACACAAATGAATTCCAAATGGAAAAGATTTATAAAAGAGAAGTATTAGAATTTGAAAAAAAAGATAAGTACTTGATTATTAAAAAAGCCTTAGCAAATTTCTTGTATCTATGGTATGTACCTTCAAGGTATTTTTATGATAATTCATTTTTAATAATAGGCAGAAAAGTATTTGTTATGACCATTAATTTACTAACAGTATTTTCCTTGATTAGCTTAATAAAAAGAAAACAATGCTTATTGTTTATGTTTTCTATTTTATTATTCATTAATTTTACAGTTCCTTATATGATAGGTCAAGCTGCGATGACAAGATTTAAGTTAGATTTTGAATGGTATCAATTATTTTTAGCTACTTATTTTTTTAAATTTAATTTTAAAAGGTTCGGAAACGTCTCATTAGCTAAGAATTAATGAAAAATTAATTTTGCAAAAAAGTATTGAAATTATTATCAAAAATAAAATTCGTATCTTTGCAGCAAATTAGACGATCTTTAAATGAATTTATTTACGGAATCCAATCTTAGCGCTGAAGTTCTTCAGGCGATTGGCGACCTCGGCTTCGTAGAGCCGACAGAAATCCAAAAACAGACTATTCCTTTTATCTCTACAGATACTCGCGATCTCATCGCACTTGCGGCAACAGGAACAGGCAAAACAGCAGCATTTTCGCTTCCGATTTTGGATATGATAGACGACAACAGTCGTAAAATCCAATTATTGGTGCTTTGCCCTACTCGTGAACTTTGCCTTCAGATTACCAAAGACATCAAAAATTATACAAAATACCTGAAAAACATCAAAACTACAGCAGTTTATGGTGGTAGCAGTATTATGGATCAGATCCGATCTTTGAGAGACAAACCGCAGATTATTGTGGGAACTCCGGGTCGTGTGATCGATATGATTGGCAGAAAAGCTTTAGATTTTTCTGAAGTACAATGGGTTGTTTTAGACGAGGCTGACGAAATGTTATCAATGGGGTTCAAAGATGATTTGGAAACAATTCTTAGCGAAACTCCGGATACAAAACAGACTTTTTTATTCTCTGCAACGATGAACAAAGAAGTGGAGCGTATTTCTAAAAATTATTTGACCAATCCTCACAGAATTTCTGTTGGATCTATCAATGCAGTTAAGAAAAACATCAAGCACGAATATTATGTGGTTGGTTACAGGCAGAAAAAAGAGGCTTTGAAGCGATTGATTGATGCTAATCCGAACCAATACTCAATTATCTTTTGCAGAACCAGGATGGAAACTCAGGAAGTTGCAGACTTCCTGATGCAAAACGGTTATGCTGCAGATGCTCTTCACGGTGATCTTTCGCAAGCACAGAGAGATACGGTGATGAAGAAATTCAGATTGAAAAATATTGATATCCTGGTTGCGACAGACGTTGCAGCTAGAGGTTTGGATGTGGATTCTTTGACGCACGTTGTCCATTTTTCTTTACCGGATGATCCAGAGGTTTTCGTTCACAGAAGTGGTAGAACAGGACGTGCAGGAAAAGACGGGATTTCTATGGCATTAATCAAGCCGGAAGAAAGCAGAAAATTGAAGCAAATCAAATCTGAAACTAAAATCGAAATCGAGGAGAAGAAAATCCCTACAGGAAAAGATATTATCAAAGCTCAGGTTGGTGGTGTTTTTGAAAAATTATTGACAGAACACGAAGATTTCTTCGAGTTTGATGATTCTTTGATTCCTGATCTTTCCAGCTTTACTAAAGAAGAATTGGTTCATCAGTTACTACAATTCCAACTGAAAGATCTTGCGACTTATTATAAAGACAGAAACGATATCCAACAGCAAGAATTCAATACTAGAGGAGACGATAGAGGTAGCAGAAGAGAAAGAGGAAGAGAGCGTGAGAGAAATGGTGAAAAAAGAGAAAGAAGAGACCGAAATGACAGAGGTGGAAAACCGAGAAGAAAGAATGAGGATATGGTAAGATTCTTCTTCAATCTTGGAAAAAGAGACCAACTGAAAAAAATGGATATGTTGGAGATCATCAACAAGGCAACTTCCAAATCCAAAAAGAGAGCTGACATTGGTGATATCGAAATCTTGGACAAGTTCAGTTTCTTTGAAATCGAAAAGTCATTCAAGAATGAAGTTTTGGATGGATTAACTAGTATGAAATTTCGGGGAAAAGAAATGCGTGCAGAAGTTGCAAATTAATGAACAATATTTGTTTATAATTAGAAAATTATTATGTAAAAACCTGTTAATCAACAGGTTTTTCTTGTTTTTAATCTTAATAATTATTTAACATAAAAATTTTCATCGCCTTTTGTTTTTTATCATATTTGCAGAAATTAACATTAAAAAATGGGAATAGGTAATATTTTCAGAGCTTTCCAGCCAAAAGATAAAATCTTTTTTGATTTGTTTCTTCGCGTAGCGGATAACCTGGTAGAGATGTCAAAAACTTTTCATGAAGGTTTATTAGAGTTTGATATCAATGACGAAACGCTGTTGAATCAGATGAGTGATTACGAACACAAATTGGATGATCTTACGCACGAGATTTTTGTACAATTGGGAGAAAATTTCATCACACCGTTTGACAGAGAAGATATCAATTATCTAGCTTCTGGTTTAGATGATATCGCAGATTATATCTATGCTTCTGCAAAATATATTTATTTATATAAAAGTCCGGACAATAAGGTTTACTCGGAGTTTTCATTACTGATCCACAAATCTTGCCTCGAAATTAAGAAAGCTTTGGAAAATCTAAAAGATTTCAAAAATCCTGATGAGGTGAGAGAATCTTGTATCAAGATCAATTCTTATGAGAATATCGCAGATGACGTTTTGAGCCAGGCTATTGTAAAACTGTTTGAAACTAATGATGCTATCTTGATCATTAAGCAAAAATCTATCCTGGATTATCTGGAGATCGTTACTGATAAAGCAGAAGATGTTGCTAATACAATGGAAAGCATAGTTATCAAATACGCATAAGAGCGAGATCAAAAAATAAAACGGATGGAGTTTCCAATTCTACTAATTATTATTATCGCATTAGCGTTAATATTTGACTTTATCAATGGTTTCCACGATGCGGCTAACTCTATCGCCACCATTGTTTCTACAAAAGTTTTGACGCCTTTTCAGGCAGTTCTTTGGGCAGCACTCTGGAACTTTGCTGCTTTTTTTATCGCCGCTTATGTCGTTGGCGAGTTCAAAATTGGTAATACGATTGCCAAAACCGTGGATGAAAACTTCATCACACTGGAAGTAATATTCGCTGGATTAGTAGCAGCCATTGCCTGGAATCTGTTTACCTGGTGGTTCGGGATTCCATCATCATCATCACATACATTAATTGGTGGCTTTATCGGGGCTGCTTTGATGCATGCTTTGATTACAGATTACCATGTGATCACACAGACGCACCCGGAATATTCATTTTTTGAAACTGTGACACAGTCTTTCAAACAGCTGTTCTCACAAAATATCGTTAAGTATAAAGTTGTAATTCCGATTTTCCTTTTCATATTCCTGGCGCCTTTTATCGGAATGTTTGTTTCCATTATCATCACATTGATTATTGTAAACATCTGCAAGAGATCAAATCCTCACAAGGCAGAACGTGCATTTAAAAAGCTGCAGTTGGTTTCATCAGCATTATTCAGTCTTGGTCACGGAACCAATGATGCACAGAAGGTAATGGGAATTATTGGCGCAGCAATGATCTATTTTCATGTTAATATGATACACGACCCACAATATCTTAGCATTCCTGAATCCGAGAGATTTGCCTATTTTGCACAGCATTACCTTTGGGTACCGTTTGTGTCATTCTTAGCAATAGGTCTTGGAACAATGAGTGGTGGTTGGAAAATCATTAAAACAATGGGGACAAGAATTACAAAAGTAACACCTTTGGAAGGGGTAAGCGCTGAAACGGCAGGTGCTGTGACATTATTTATTACAGATCATTTGGGAATCCCGGTTTCTACAACTCATACCATTACAGGATCAATCATTGGTGTTGGATTAACAAAAAGAGTATCAGCTGTAAGATGGGGTGTTACCGTTAGTTTACTTTGGGCTTGGGTACTTACAATTCCAATTAGTGCAATTATCGCAGGGATTACTTATCTGATTGTAGTGTTGTTTTTTTAATATTCTAATAAATCTTTAATATAGTTTTTATAGTTTCTTCCTATAGGAATTGATTTGTTTTGAATTTCTACAGATTGGGAATCAAAGGTATCTATTTTATTTTTTGAAATAATAAAAGACCTATGGATACGAATAAAATCCGAAGGCAGAGTTTTTTCAAGTTCGCTAATAGAGTGCCGGGTAATGATTGTCTTTTCTCTTAGAACAATCTTGATGTTCTCTTTTTGACTTTCTATATAAAGAATCTCACTAACCTGAATTTTTGCTCTTTTCTTATTAACCGTAAAGAAAAGAAATTCAGGTTCATTTGTTTTTTGATTATCTGATTTTGAGTCCACGGGTAAAGCTTTCAGAACAGAAGTCACAAATCTTTCAAATTCAATGGGTTTCAAAAGATAATCCAAAACCTGATATTTATAACTCTCCACGGCAAATTCGTGATAGGCTGTCGTGATAATCACTTTTGGCGGATTTTTGATGGCAGCTAAGAAATCAAGGCCTTTGACTTTCGGCAGATGCAAATCAAGAAACATCAGATCGATTTGATGCTCACTCAGCTTCTGCATTGCACTTATTGCATCATTGCAGACGGCTATGAGTTCCAGAAAAGGAATCTGCTGGATGTAATCTTTCATTACATTCACAGCTAGCGGTTCATCTTCAATTATTATACATTTCAGGTTCATAAGAATTCAGGTTAACATAGAGTGATGCTGTGAATATATTATTTTCTGCTCCGGTTTGCAAACGAAAATCATTGTAAACCAGTTTCAGCTGTCTTTCAAAATTAATCAGACCAATACCTGTATTTTTTTCAATCTCATTATTTTCAAAAGAATTAATGATGCTGTAGTTCAATATATTACCTTTGAGTTCGAGATTGATGTTTATAAATTTTTTATCTGTACTTTCGCTTGCACCGTGTTTGAAAGCATTCTCCAAAAACGGAATTAGTATCAAAGGTAAAACCAATTTTTCTTTATTGTCTATAAGATTTTCAAATTCGATTTTCAATCGGTTATCAAAACGGATTTTCTGTATTTGCAGATAAGTATTGATGAACTGAATCTCTTTGGAAATAGGAACAAATTTTTCCCTGGTTTCATATAGCATAAACCGCAGAAGACCGGATAATTTTAAAATAATATCAGCCGTTTTATCTGATTTTTCTCTTGCTAGAGCATAAATATTATTCAAAGTATTAAACAAAAAGTGCGGATTGATTTGAGATTTTAGAAAGCTCAGTTCTGCTTCGGTTTTTTCTTTTATTAATATTAACTCGCGCTGTTTCATTTTTTGACCGGCTGAATATTCATAAAGAGCAATCATCACACACGCCAGGAAAATCTTATCCATAAAAGAATTCAGAATTCCACCGTAACCGTATATTCCTACAATCTTGAGATGCGGATAAATGTAAGGCACAATAAAGTAAACTAAAAACAGATAACCCAAAACCGAAAATGCAATTAATATCAATGATAATAAAATAATCAATCTAAGGTTATTTTTCTTGTTTCTGAATCTTGAAATTAAATTCAGCATTAGATATCCCATCGGCATTTTGATGATTAATATCGTCAAAAATTCCTCTAATAATGCGTGAACAAATGTTGAATATACAGATTGCTTGTACTGGATTTCCATCCAGTAATATTCTGTGTAAACTTCTAATACCAAATAGAATAACCAAAATATGAAATGTCTGCCAAATCGTTTTTTCATAAGGTAAAGCTACATCTTTTAACTTTCAGATGTTAATAATTCTAACCAATTACACTTTTGAATATACCAACGGCTGCATTTTTCAAATCAACAGCCTGGATGTTATAAAAAGATTAAAAAATGTTGTATATGAATCTCTTTAGGTTTTGTACTGCAACTCGGTTTTTTCAATCTTTTTTACTAATTAATTTTAATAAAAAAAATGAAAAAATTATTACCATTTATTTTATTGTTTGTCTTTTGCGGGGTTTTCTTTGGACAATGGACAATAGGAGCAGATATGCCGGAAGGAATCAGAGCAGGAAATACAATTTCTTACACCGATCCGAATGATAATGCCTATATGTATATTATTGGTGGCAGGAATGATCAGGGAATTATTTCCAACAAAACCTACCGTTACAATATCAAAACCAATGTTTGGGATGCAAAACAAAATGTTCCAACACCGATTTTAGGCGCAGCAAGCGCAAGAATAGGAGACAATATTTTCATCATCGGAGGAATGGTCACAACACCGGGAACTGTTACTAGAAAAGTTTATAAGTATAATATAGAAAATGATTTGTGGAATAATGCAGCAGATTTTCCAAGGTCTTTTACAGATGGAGATGCGGTCCCTTACCAAGACAGTTTAATCTATGTGGTGGGAAGTTATAACTCGGAAAAAACCTTTGTCTATAATATCAACAAAAACAAATGGCGGGAATGTAATCCAGTTCCCTCTCCGGGAACTTCACTTTCCTATGGTGCAGTTTCTATTTCGGGTAACAAATTGGTTTATGTTGGCGGTTCTAATGGTACTTTCTCTACAACTTATTGGAACAACGTTTGGATTGGAGAGATAGATCAGAATAATCGTTCGGTTATCAATTGGACACAAGGAACTTCTTTTCCCGGCCAGACAAGAACCTTTTTTGAACTTCAGCCTTGGAACAATGGACTGATTCTCATAGGAGGAACAACCGATAATACATTTGATACTTATACCAATGAAAATTATTTTTTTGACGTTGAAAATAATGCCTGGTCGCAATTAACGAATAAACCCACAGCTTGGAATACGGGAAATGCAGCTTCAGTTTTTCTGGATGGCAATTGGAAATTGATTTGTTCCGGAGGATTTGAGCAGCAATATTTGAAAAAAACGGAGATTTATAATCAGGAAAATTTATCTGTTTCTGATAATTCTGAAACCTGCCAACTGAAAAATATGAAAACGATAAACGGAAATCGTCCGGGGATTAATTTTTGTCTCTCAGAAAATGGAGAAACATATCTTACAATATGGGATATGCAAGGCAGAAAAATGAAAAAAGAAAAAAAAATCGCGGATAAAAAAGGAATGCATTTCGTTTCATTAGCAAATGAAGGTTTTAAATCCGGGTTATATATTATTAATTTGAAACAAAATCAAAACTCGGTTTCAAGAAAAATTCAGATAAGGAATTGATAATTATTAGTTAAAATATCGAAGTCATCTCTAAACAAAATACTCTGGCAGTTTGTCGGAGTATTTTATTTGAAAAGTATTTAAAAATCGTATTTTTGCCGTAAACAAGTTTTTTTTAATGGAATTTCTAGATCAGTATCAGAAAATTGTAGCGGACGCTATAGAGAAACATACTTTCACCAACAAGCCGGACGAGTTGTATAGTCCAATGAACTACATCATCTCACATGGTGGAAAAAGACTTCGTCCGATTATGGTTCTGATGGCTTGCGATCTGTTTAAGGGTGATCTGGAAAAAGCTTTGAAACCTTCTTTGGCAATAGAATTCTTCCACAATTTCACATTGATCCATGATGATATTATGGATGAAGCACCATTGAGAAGAAACAAACCAACAATCCACACGCTTCACGGGATCAATGTTGGTATTCTTTCCGGAGACGCCTTGTTAATTAAAGCTTATCAGTTTTTTGAGGATCTGGAACCGGAATTATTCAAAAAATGCATCAAAATATTTTCTGAGACCGGAGCTGTGCTTTGTGAAGGTCAACAATTCGATATCAATTTTGAAAATATGTCGAATGTGACTTACGATGATTATATCCAGATGATTACCTTCAAAACAGGTGTTTTAAGTGCTTCATCATTCCAGATCGGTGCATTGATTGCAGGAGCTTCGGAAGAAGATGCAGAAGCGATGTATAACTTCGGGAAACATATCGGGATTGCGTTCCAGATTATGGATGATTATCTGGATGTATTCGGAAATCAGGAACAATTTGGAAAAAAACATGCAGGTGATATCTACGAAAATAAAAAAACAATTCTTTATCTCTTAGCGCTTGAACACGCCAACGAAGAAGAATTATCTGAACTGAATTACTGGTATTCTAAAAAAACAGATAATGTTGACAAAGTTTACAGTGTAGAGAAAATCTTTCGTAGAACCAAAGTAGATGATAAAGTTCTGAGATTAATTCAGAAACATAACGAGATAGGACAAAGTTACCTTGATAAAATTAATCTTTCTGACGAAAAGAAATTACCATTCCGGGAATTGGCAAATTATCTTTTGAGAAGAGAGAGTTAATATCATAATTTGATAATGCGATGATTTGAAAATTAATCCATCACATTGCCAAATCAACAAATCAACGAATTAGCAAAATGAAATTCAGGACAGAAGTAGAGATTAATGAAAGTGGGAAAAAAATAGGAATCGAGGACTGTATCTTTTCGATTGGTTCCTGCTTTGCAACGGAGATGCACGAGAAATTTTCTGAAGGTCAGATTCAGACTCTGAATAATCCTTTTGGAACTATTTTCAATCCATATTCGGTTTTTCAGGCGATTCAGCAAGTTTACGATGCCAAAGAATATCAGGAAAATGATTTGATCTTGGCCAATGATAATTACATCAGTCTGGATCATCATTCGTCTTTTGATTCCAGATATGCACATAAATCTCTTGAGAAAATCAATCAGAATATAGAAGAAGCCAATCAGTTTTTACAAAATACGAGTTTTGTAATCATCACTTTTGGAACATCCTACATCTATGAATTTCTTCCAAAAAAGAAATTAGCAGCCAATTGTCACAAGATTCCACAGAAGTTTTTTGAGAAACGATTTTTGACACATCAGGAACTAACTGAATCAATCACTCAAACGATTGACATTCTGAAAGATATCTGCAAGGATGATGTCCAGATTTTATTTACAGTTTCGCCGGTTCGTCATACAAAGGATGGAGTTGTTGAAAATCAACTAAGTAAATCAAAATTAATAACAGCTATTCACGAGACGATTCCTGGAAAAGAAAACTGCCATTATCTTCCTGTTTATGAGATATTGATGGATGATCTGCGGGATTACCGTTTTTACAAAGACGATTTGATTCACCCTAATTCACAGGCAGTGCAATACATTTGGGAAAAATTCGGGAATGCTTATTTTTCAGATGAGACCAAAGTTTTTATTAACGAAAATAATAAGATCATCACAGCCCTGAACCATAAAACTGCGGATGATAAAAATCCAAAATATCTGGAGTTCCTGGATAAAATCAACCTTAAAATCAAGGAACAACAAAATAAAGTAAAACATAAAATATTTTAGTAATTATTAATTATAAATGATGAATTATAAATTTTTACATTTTGAATCATCATTTATCACTCATCATTCATCATTAATATGATTGACACTCACACCCATTTATATTCTGATCAATTTGACGAAGACCGTGCAGAAATGATTCAAAGGGCTTTGGATAAAGGTGTTGGAAAATTTTTCCTGCCAGCAATAGATTCGGAAACACATCAGAAAATGTTGCTTCTGGAAACCGAATATCCAGGAACAATTTTTTCAATGATGGGATTGCATCCTTGTTCTGTCCAACCGGAATCATGGGAAAAAGAATTACAACTGGTTCGTAATTACCTGGATCAAAGAGATTTTGTAGCTATTGGAGAAATCGGTATTGATTTATATTGGGACAAGTCGACTCTGGATATTCAGGTCAAAGCTTTTGAACAACAGATCGATTGGGCGATAGAAAAAGATCTTCCAATCGTCATCCACACCAGAGAAAGTTTTGATGAGACTTTTGAAGTATTGGAAAGAAAAAAACATCCGAAACTACGCGGGATTTTCCATTGCTTCTCGGGAAATCTGGAACAAGCGAATCATGCAATTGATCTTAATTTTATACTGGGAATCGGTGGAGTAGTGACCTTCAAGAATGGTAAGATAGATCAATTCCTGAACGAAATTCCGTTAGATAAAATTGTTCTGGAAACCGACTCGCCTTATCTTGCACCAGTGCCTTATCGTGGAAAAAGAAATGAAAGCGCTTACTTAGAATTAGTTGCCGGAAAACTGGTAGATATTTATAAAACTAATTTTACGGAGATTGACAGAGTCACGACAGATAATGCTTTAAAACTATTTAAAATATAAAAAACCGGAAGTTGTTTCCGGTTTTCTTTTTTATTTCTTTCTAAAAAATCCTTTATTTTTAGGCTTTTTAAATCTAATTTCACTTTTCTGCTGTGGTTTGGGCTTTGGTGTAAAAGGTTTGTTATTGCTATCTCTTTTCTGTTCAACCAAATCATCAGTATGAAAAGGGTGATCTTTAACCACCGGGATTTTCTTCCCGATCAGTTTTTCCGTGTTTCTGAGATTAGCTAAATCCAAACCGTCAACAAACGAAAAAGAAGTGCCTTCTGAACCTGCTCTTCCGGTTCTTCCAATCCTGTGAACATAAGTTTCGGAAACGTCGGATAATTCATAATTGACAACATATTTTAGTTCATCGATATCAATTCCTCTTGCGGCAATATCAGTTGCGACTAAAACTCTGGTTTTTTTCTCCTTGAAATTGTTCAGTGCATTTTGTCTTGCATTCTGGGATTTATCTCCATGGATTGCCTGAGCCGAAATTCCCGATTTAACCAACTTTTTTACGATCTTGTCAGCACCATATTTGGTTCTGGAAAAGACTAAAACCTGATCCAGTTTTTCATCTTGTAATAGATGAATCAGCAAGTCATTTTTATTATCTTTTTCTACGAAATAAATACTTTGTTGAATGGTGTCTGCTGTCGAAGAAACCGGTGCAACTTCTGCTTTTACCGGATTTATTAAGATTTCAGAAGCCAATTTTGCGATTTCTTTCGGCATGGTTGCGGAGAAGAAAAGGTTCTGTCTTTTGGCAGGAAGCAGTTTCAGGATTCTTTTTACATCGTGAACAAATCCCATATCCAGCATTCTATCAGCTTCGTCCAAAACAAATATTTCCAGGTGATGAAGCTTGATAATGCCCTGAGAAATAAAATCCAATAATCTTCCTGGCGTAGCGATCAGAATGTCAACACCTTTTTTAAGATCCTGTTCCTGCTGATGCTGCTTTACGCCACCAAAAATCACCAGAGATTTTAGTTTTAGGTTTTTGCTGTATGCTTTGAAGTTTTCATCGATTTGTATGGCTAATTCTCTTGTAGGAGTCAGAATCAGAGCTTTGATTTGATTTCTAAATTGTTGCTTGTCGGAAAGATTTTGCAAAATAGGAATCGCAAATGCAGCGGTTTTTCCTGTTCCTGTTTGTGCGCTTCCTAAAAGATCTTTGCCTTGTAAAATAGGTGGAATTGCTTTTTCCTGGATGGGTGTCGGCTGTTCGTAACCTTGGGTTTTAAGTGCGTCTAATATTGGTTTGATTAAACCTAATTGTTCAAAATTCAATTGAAATGTTTTTAATTAAAAGAAAATTCCTTCCATAATCAGAAGGAATTGTATTTTGCAAAGGTAGTTGAAAAATAATTAATATTATTTTATCTTTTCCCATTTCTGTTTTTGTTTTAATTCAGAAATGTAGGTGTAAAGTTTTGTAAGTTTTTCCGGTTTTTCGCCTGCAGATATTTCGATGTCCTTTTTGCCTCCGTCAGAGAAATAAACTCTCAAATGAGTTCTGGAAGCATCCATAATTTGTTTGTCTTCGTATTTGTCTTTTAAAGATTTGATGTTGGCTTCGTCAGTCAAAGCAATCAATTTATCATAATCATCTTTGCTGACAGTCGATTTAAAAGTTCCCTCCCTTGGTTTATCAAGATCTCCACGACCTTCGCCTTGAGAGAAGTTAAAATGCTCAGCTTCCAGAATGGCATTTCTATTAGAATCGATAGTGATTTTATAAATCGGGCAAAATCCGAAACAAGGACCTACCTCGTATTCAATTTTTGAATATTTAGTAGTCTGGGAAGTGGTACAAGACATTAGTCCCACAAAAACTAAAAGGCTTAATATATATTTCATAATAAGATTATTAGCTCGATTGGATACAAAAACTATTCCTTATCTATCAATAACTAAAAATTAGCGATTTTTGACGACGATCCAACCAGATTTCTTCCCCCCATATTCATTAGTAAATATATACCAATAAGTACCGGTAAAGAAATTTTTATAATCCTGATGGGAAGAATTATTATTGAGGCTTAGCACTTTTCTTCCATATCTGTCAAAAATTTCTAATGTAGAGTTGGTTGCCTTTTTTAAGAATGATAAATCCAGAACATCATTTTTCCCATCACCATTTGGAGTGATAACGTTAGGTAAATCAAGAAATATAAAATCATAGTTAGAAATACAATCTGTATTTTCTGTTCTGACTTGGATTTGATAAAAATGAGTAGATAAGTTATAAAAACTACTACTTGTTTGCCAAGGAAAAGTAATGTTTCCGTCCTCATCTAAAAGCTGATATTCGTATTTTGGGGTCCCTCCAACTACAATGATATTGATCGAGTTTTTTCCAGTTTCTTCAATCCGGATATTAGAATTGTTTATAATTTGGTCTTCAGATATGATACTAACATTCTGGTCACAGACAGCATTCGAAAACTTTATAATTTTTAACGTTTGTTTTTTATCTGCTTTAGGAATATTTATTGTATAAATGCCTGTATTATCAATTGTTACTGTTTGTTCAGCATCGTTATTAAGAGAATATGTTATCTTGTCATTTGGAGTGCTTCTTATTGTGAAATTGGCATTGTCATTAAAGCAAAGTGGTGAGTTGTTTTCTATAATTGGTTCTGTACAGCTAACACCACATACATTAATGATTGGTGTTGTAACAAAATCAAATGTGTCTTCATAAATACCAATAGAATCAATATCAGGAACACCGTCTCCCATAGATCCCTGAATACGATGCCCAACATATCCATAGCGAGATGTACCTTTTTTTATAGCAGCTGTGCAATGTCCTCCAACTTCAAGTGATGTAATAACATCGTTAGAAGATATGCCGTTAGGTATTTTAAAATAATTTATACCGTAATTGTCATGGCCTATCATACCACCAGAATTGTCTCCTGCAGTATAAACTGTTCCATTTTTATTAATAATTCCCAGGTTTGTAAAAAAATTATCATGTTCATTAGAGGTAATCCATTTGATATCATCTGTTATTTTCCCGTCTGGATATTGCGAAGGTGTCCACGTTTTTACAATTGGGTATGTTCTAAACCCAAATGCACCATTTGTATTATAACCTAAGCAGTATAAAGTATTATTTGTATCGAGCAAATAGTATGTATGATAATTACTATTGCCTTGCGCTGCAACTTGTATCATTTTAATCCCATGAATAGTTGAAGGTAAAATCATTTTTGTTGCAAAATCGTAAATTTCATTACGTCCGTCGGTACTTTTACCAGAAAAGACATTTTCTCCCCACGTCCATAATGTTCCGTCTTTTTTTAGCGCAAAACCCATGTTTTTTTGTCCTCTAGCAACTATTATATCTGATAATGGAGTGGTAGGATTTTCCATGACTGTAGCCCACTCGCGATCATTTCCTGTTTGTCCATTGCCACGAGCAAGCGGCAATTCACTTAGAACATAAACTCTACCTGAGCAAGTTGTTATTGTAAGAGAACTTGTAGTAGCAAACAACATTTTAACATCAGCTGGCATTACACCAGAAGGAAGACCATTAGAATTCCCGTTAACTTTAATTCTTCCAAAACTGTTGTTCGACTTTATACTTATAGGAATAACCATTCCAGGATATCCTGAAACAAATAACCCATCACTGGTAAGAACAATTAATTGTGGAGCACCACTTGAACCTAGTGCTACTTTCATTATATCTCCTGTTAACCCAGGATAATTGGTTGCATTAATGTATTGTGGAGATAATACAGGGTCTACTCCGTTTGCATTAGCAAATGCTCCCCATATTTTGTAATTATTAAATGCATCTTTAATAACACTTGTATGAAAAGCAGTAATGATATTATCATAGTCTATATTCTCTGGATCATTATTAGAATAAAGACCAGTATTGGGATTACAACCGGAATAACTATTGCATTGTGAATAACAGTAATTAAGAAATAAAGATAAACAATAAAATAAAACTCTCTTCATTTTATATAAATAATTTGGAAATGGTTATTAATAAGTAAAAATGATATTTTTTTTACCTAAAAAAAAGACATTTGTTAATTATTTAATAAACTGAATTTTATTTAAAACGGTATCCCAGCCCAATTTGGAAGAAACTTACTCTTGTATCAATTCCTTCTTTGTTGATATTGGAGACTCCAAAATTATATCTGGCGTCAGCAAAAATATTTTTATTAAAATGAAATTCGGTTCCTATAAAAGGAAATACATTAATGGATTTTACATTTTCCAGTTTGTTAGAAGAATTTCCATTGATCATAAAATCGCTTTTAATTTTAGAATCCACATTGAATCCCAAATTAAATCCTCCTAAAACAGAAAATTGGTCGATTATATAATACTTAGCCGAAATCGGAACTTGAATCTGTGAATATTTATATTTCAATTCCATTGTTCCGCCTTGTATGATTTCATTTCCTACAAAGTCATACAAATCAACAGCCGTTTTACCACCCAGTTCTGTGTAAATAAGTTCTCCCTGCAATGCAAACTTATGAGTTAGAAAATATTCTGCAAAACCTCCAACATAAAAATATGATTTAGAATCGAAGTCAGAAAAGTCTTCCCAGAACGTGTCAGGAGAGGATTTCCATTTTAAAGATGAATTAATATATCCGGCTTTTACACCAAAATGAGTTTGTGCAAATGATAAAGAGGATACTGCCATTAATAATAGCAAGGAGATTTTTTTCATGAGTTATAAGTTTTATTTTTTATCCGTGTAATTTTTTCCAGATAGCATCCTTTAGTTCCTGAAGACCTTCACCTGTAGCACCTGAGAAAAATAATGGTTGTCTGTTTTCCGGAAATTCTGCTGCGATTTCTTTTTTTAGTTCATCATCAAGCAAGTCAGCTTTGGACACAGATAAAATAAAATCTTTATCTACCAATTCAGGATTATATTCTTTCAACTCATTTTCCAAAATCTTGAACTCCTGAAAATGATCCTCGGAATCTGCAGGAATGAGAAATAATAAAATCGAATTTCTCTCTATATGCCTAAGAAATCGGTGGCCAAGACCTTTTCCTTCAGCCGCACCTTCTATAATCCCGGGAATATCAGCCATTACAAAAGATTTGTAATTCCTCCATTCCACGATCCCAAGGTTAGGCGTTAAAGTGGTGAAAGCGTAATCTGCAATTTTTGGTTTTGCAGCAGAAACTGCAGATAACAGAGTCGATTTACCGGCATTCGGAAATCCGACCAGACCAACATCTGCTAAGATTTTTAATTCAAAAATAACATAACCTTCCTGTCCTTCCATTCCTGGCTGCGCATATCTTGGCGTTTGATTGGTAGACGATTTGAAGTGCTCATTTCCAAGTCCTCCTTTTCCGCCTTCCATCAAAATGATTTCCTGGCCATCTTCTAAGATTTCGCCGATGATTTCACCGTCTTCATTCTTAGCAATGGTTCCTAATGGTACATTGATATAAACATCTGCTCCATAAGCGCCGGTCAATTGATTTTTTCCACCGTTCTCTCCACGCTCTGCTTTTACGTGACGTGTGTAGCGAAGGGGTAGAAGTGTCCATTCGTTGGCATTACCTCTCATAATAACATGGCCGCCACGTCCGCCGTCACCACCATCGGGACCGCCTTTTGGGATGTATTTTTCTCTGCGGAGATGGGCTGATCCAGCACCACCGTGACCACCTTTACAATGAATTTTTACGTAATCTACGAAATTGGACATAATCTATTAGTTGTCAGTTGCCAGTTGTCAGTTGATAGTGATTGTTTCGAGACCATCAACTGAGAACCATCAACAAGTTCTATTTAATCTTTTCTACTTCAGCAAATAATTTTTCAGAGATCTCGGAGATTTCACCAATCCCGTTAACTTCTACATATTTACCTTGTTTTTTGTATAATTCTGCAACTTCTGCAGTTTTGGTGTAATATTCTTTGATTCTGTTTCGGATAATATCTTCGTTAGAATCATCTGTTCTTCCGCTGGTTTCTCCTCTTTTAAGAAGTCTTTGTACCAGAACTTCATCTTCAACAACCAAAGAAAGACAAATGCTGATCTCAGCTCCCAGCTCGTCCTTCACGATGGTTTCCAAAGCTTCTGTCTGATTTGCCGTTCTGGGAAAACCATCAAAAATAAACCCGTTGGTTTCTGTTGGTTTTCTCAACTCATCAATTAACATATCTATTGTTACCTTGTCTGGAACAAGTTCTCCTTTATCGATATATGATTTTGCTAATTTGCCCAGTTCTGTATTGTTTTTCATATTGTAACGGAAAAGATCTCCTGTAGAAATCTGTTTCAGATTGAATTTTTCAATAAGATGTTGGGCTTGGGTTCCTTTTCCACTTCCTGGAGGGCCAAAGAGAACAATGTTGATCATAATTTCTTTAATTTATTGATGATTTATTTCTTTTTCTTGAGTGATTAATGATTGATTCTGCCTTCCTCTAACTGATAAAGATCCGGTAGGTTTCTGCCTAGCTCATCATAATCCAATCCGTAACCTAAGACAAATTTATTGGGGATTTCTTTCGCAACATAATCAATAGTAAAATCTTTCTGGAAAACATCGGGTTTCAGCAGCAGAGATGCCACTTTTAATGATTTTGGACGTTGCGTGCTTTTGAAATATTCAAAAAGGTTTTCTAAAGTATTCCCAGTATCTACAATGTCTTCCATCAAAATGATATGGCGATCCACAACATCTTTCGTAAGATCCATTTTTTTATAAACAATACCTGTAGATTGTGTTCCGGAATAAGAACTTACCTGCAAAAAAGCAATTTCACATTTTCCGGGATAATATTTTAAAAAATCTGAGAAGAACATAATTACACCATTCAAAACGCCTACAAAAATAGGAGTTTCATCTTTGTAATCTTCGTAAACTCTAAGGGCTAATTGTTTTATAATTTCCTGAATCTCATCATGTTTCAGGTAAGGTACGAAACTTTTATCGTGAATTTGTATAGACTCCATATATATTTCAAAGCACAAAAATAAGGTTTTTATAACAATTGATCGATTTTCTTTTTTGCCATGTTCACAAATCAGTAATACAATTTAATTATCTATATTTGCGTTACTATTTCTGAAAAAGAATCATTATGTTCAAATCACTTTTCCATTGGAAAGTATTACTTAATATAGTTTTGGCAATGGCACTTTTTGCCGGTTTGGTCTGGTTAACATTCCGTTGGCTGGAGTATCACACCAGTCATGGTGAAGAAGTTCCCGTACCTAACGTTATGAATATGACCGTCCACGAAGCCATTAAGATTCTTGATGATTCTGGGCTGGAATATGAAGTGGACAGTTTTAAATATGATCCTAAGTTTCGCCCGTTTCAGGTTTTAGCTGTTAATCCGAATCCCGGAGCTAATGTGAAAAACGGAAGAATCATTACACTTAAAGTTAATCCGAGAACCTGGGCAAAAGTGGCAATCCCTGATATTATTGACAGATATAAAGGATTGGCTTTTAATCAGCTGAATCTTGTTGGGTTGAAAGTTGGAGATACACTTTATGAACCGAGTATTCAGCGGGATGCGGTTCTTAGGATTATATATAATGGAACAAGTGTGAAACCGGGAACCCAGATTCCTAGGTTTTCTGCAGTGGATCTGGTGATTGGTTCAGGACCTCTTAGAAATGTTTCTATCCCTAATGTAGTTGGAAGAACAGTTCAGGAGGCGAAAAAAATCATTGCACAGGCTTTATTCGAAGTTGGAATTGTGGAACACGAAGACGGCGGAAAAGATGATTCCGATATTGTTTATTATCAGGATCCGGAATTTGGATCTCTCAGGGATCAGGGGATGCAGATCGATCTTTGGGCAAGTAAG